>JAABUL010002749.1_pt1 | contig 28259 bp, 47 predicted proteins | sample 5559151 | NCBI WGS metagenome assembly JAABUL01 (sample SAMN10711876, study PRJNA513368) | rock metagenome | isolation source: Antarctica rocks | place: Antarctica: Victoria Land, Pudding Butte sud
GGGCATTGGATGGGGAACCCTGGGAGCGCTGGGTCCCAGCTGATGGCAAGGGGCTGGAGGTGTCGAACCGTTGGGCACTTCTTGCCGCGGCCAGGGTGACCCTCGTGCACTTTGCTGATGCGCGCCACATTCACTGCATCTGCGGCACAGCGAGCATACAAGTTGCAGACAGGCGCGGCAGGCCGCCTGCACTCTGCTCTGCTGTGAATCACAACACGCTGTCCTGTCTGAAGAGCATTTGCTGGCATGCAACATGTTACCTTATTCTGATAATTTCAGCAAAGAATGACGCCCGTTCTCAAACATTGGTGCTCCTTTTGGTTTGTTGTGATTTCTCAGGCTCCTCTCAGGCGCACGTCATTCAGATGACGGCACATCGTTTGTGAATCAGCTGCATGGAGCTAGGTGATGCCAAATATGCACAATCCGAGGTCTGTTGTTGCCGATCGAGATGCCTGCAGTAAAGGACCCTGGCGAAGGCCTCCTCCAGTCCACACTAGTCTAACTCTAACGCGGGCGCGGTCGCCATCGAGCGCCGTCGCCATAACAAAGTGACTCCGCGGCAGTTGGCAGCGCCGCACAAACATGCCTTGAGTCCCAGCCGTCAAGAGCCCACGTTCACAGGGTGACGCCGCGGCAGTGGGCGGCGCCGCACAGGCACGTCTTCAGGCCCCGCAGCGTCCGGTCGACACCGCTGGGCAAGTAGTCCAGCGTCAATTCTTCGCCCGGGGCGATGTAGCGCAGCGCAAAGAGCGCGATGCGGGTGTAGCCGTAGCGCTGGCGCACCTCCACCGCGGCGACGTTGGCGGCGCAGCTGTGGTTGAACAGCCTGCGGGTTACGAGAGTCACATTCATGCTACAGTTTTTTGTGGTAAGGGTCATGTTTCATTCCACCACCGCGGCGACGTTGGCGGCGCAGCTGCAGTTGGACATGCGCATGCAGGCGCTGCCTCCCACACGAAGGTCACGTGCGCATTCCAGACTCGACAACGGCGTCTGCATTTCACTTGCATCAGACTGACAGCCCAAAAGCCATCGGTGCACTCGATGCCAAACATGCATCGTATATATATATATATATGGGGTTCAGAATGCGCATTGGGCTACAGGATCCGAGACGACTCGCCTGTGTACTCGATCAGCCGTCTCCGACGGTTGCGCCGCCGGTGACCGCCACCTCGGGTGCAACACCAGCGCCAGGATGTCCCGCCGCCGAGTCTCGGGCCGGCGCTGGGTGGCGTCTCTGCCGCCAGCGCCACCAAGGCGCCTGATAGCGCCGCTGACGGCGCGGATGCCGAGACTGGACAAGAGCGAGCTGCTGCAGGGCTTGCGGGAGTGACTGCTGTTTCACGGCCGGTCGCGGCCTCTGCCGCATCGGCTGCGTCTGGCACTGCCGTCGCCAGCTCCGGTGCTGGTTCGTCGTCCGCGCCTGCTGGCTGCTGCAGCGGCGCCATGCATGCGGGCGCCTCTGCCGCCGCCGCTGCCGCCGCCGCCGCCGTCAAAGCCGTGGGCTGTGAGGTTGCCTCCCGTTTCTCCCGGGCGTGCTCGTGTCCCGCTGACTCCTGGGCTGATTGGGCTCGAAAGCGCGGTCTGCTCTGCTCTCGCCGCTGTTGTAGGCGTCCGTCAGAAGCGCAGGCAGCCGCACCGCCGACATCGCTGCCAGCTGCGACGGCGCGACGGTGTCTGTCTGGTGCAGCCCCCCCAGGTTCTTCATCACTGTCACGCTGCCTCAGCGGTGCCTGAAGCGCGTGTGTTTCGTCAGCAGCACCTTGAGGCTCAGCAGTGGCTTCCTGCGGGTGGACATGCAAAAGCACCACTCAAAGAGGAACCATGCAGCAAAAATGCCGCGGCAGTGTGCCTCTCTGCGAATGCTGTATTGGCCTTTGGTCCGCCTTCGGACGCATGTCTTTGTGATCGCGACTTCAATGTACGTCATGCAACTAGATCTACATACACTAGAGCGAAGCATTTATCGCGTCACGAATGATGCAGCGAAAAATTGAAGGACGCACTCTCCGAAATCCCAGGGAATCTGCATTGCAACACCGCTGCACATTTGCTCAGCTGTCGCATGGTCTTACACACGCCACTGCAAATGATCCAAGCTCGCTGAGACTGCTCAATCTGCGAGGCAAAGAATGAAGTTGAAAGCTTACATTCAAGCGCTGACGGGACATTTGCTGGCGGAAGATGCAGCGGCTCGTTCTGAAGGAAGAACCATCGAAAGTGTTGTGCCCTGCAGATGGCTTCAGCAGCGTGGCAGCATGCCGCTGCTGCTCAAGGGCCCGTGAGCCGTTCAGGCGGCCGGCGGCAGCAGTGGGTCGTCGTCCGTTCGGCAGGCGGCGCCTAGGCAGCATGCTGCCTAGGCTGCGCAGGCTGGTTTTGGTTGGTGGTTCAGATGTGGTGTTATGTAGTGGTACTCTAGGCTTTGATCAGGCTTTGGACATTACAGACAGGCCATTGTGTTCATACGGTGAGCGTTCCCGCGGGTTCCGCCGCTGTTGCCGACACGCCCCGGTGTGGTGACAGGCACAGGCTACCATACTGATGCCGGTGCCTGCGAGGTCACAGGCCTCGACGCCCTTTTTGTGTGTGGTCCTGGGGAGGCCCACCTCTCCCATCGTTCCAAGGGAACACCCACCCACGTATGATTGAACATGCCAAAGTCGCTGGTCATTCGCATCGCCGCCTCGCGGCGGCGGCGGCGCTGGTAGCTCCGCAAATAACCGCAGATCCTGCCGCGCAGCGCTGCCCTTGACGCCTTTTCAGGCTTTTGCTCATCGTCAGCGTCATTGTTCACTCATAGTGTGGCCAGCTAGAATCTTTGCTCGTAGGGCCCGGGGCCGCTACAGCGGCACCGCCGCTGGCCGCCTGGCTTCGCTTACAGCTATTCCGATTACCCCTATTAGTTGCTCATTGCACATGCTGAGCCTGGGTTGTCACGCCGATCAATCAATCAAACCATCCAATGTGCTGTTCTGCCAGTGGAGCTTGATGTGGGCACCAACCCAGTCCCCTCGTCCCACGAAATGCGGACGCGCCGCCGCCGGTCATTTGCTGCGTTCCAGGGCACGCCAGCCGATGTCCCGCCGGCAGAAGCCGTCCTCCCACTGCACCTGGTCCACTCCCTGTTGCGGCAACAGGAACACACGGTTAAATCAAGAGCAGCGCCACGCAGGCATGCGATGCCTTGCAGAGTGCATCTGGCTGCCAATGCTCGGTGTTCTACACCCGGAGCACAGAGAAGGAAGCGAGATGGTAAACATGTCCAGGGGGATATCTGCTGTGCAGATCACCGAGCGGGCAAGTGACGCGTGATGATATCCATCTTTCGAGTCATCAGTTTCGCACCTCGTATGCTTTCCGCTGCGCCTCGGCGATGTCGCCGCCCAGGGCCGTGACGCCCAACACGCGCCCGCCGGCGGCGACGAGCTCCCCTGAGCCGTTCAGTGCTGTGCCCGCATGAAACACCTGAGCGCCAAAGGCACTCTGGGTTAGGGTTTAGGGTTTAGGGTTTCTCTCGGGGTCAAGCTGTGAGCTGGATAGTAGAGGTGCAAGATCAGCTGCATACTTGCAATCGGTTGCGCATGCTTGTCACCAGTTGAGCCTGTGCATGGCAGCTGAGCCATGAGCGCAATCAAGTTCCGCCTACCTCTGCGGATGTCACATCCTCCAGGCCGCTGATCCTGCCGCCCTTGGCGTAGCTGCCTGGGTAGCCGCGCGCAGCCATGACCACTGTCAGCGCCACCTGCGGCGACCACTGCAGCTGCACATCTGCGAGTTGCCCCCGGCACGCCGCCTGCGGGCGGCAAGCGAAAATTCGAAACCGATTGGAGTGTTGAAGCGGACGGTGTCTAGGTGAACATGTGGTGCCAGAACTGCGATCACTGGAGCTGCGGCATCCAGCTGCGGCACAGCGTCTGCACACGGCATTGAAGTTTCGACATAGCGTCACTGGGTGCTGTGCTGATAGGCAACTGGATCAGCACCTCCAGTAGCAGCACGCCAGTTGCAGCGCGAGTCACGTCAGCAGAGAAGTGATAGAGCGGTAAACGAATGGACCATCTTGTGTGGTGGGCTCAGTACTTCATAAAGATGAATTGATCTACAGCAGGGGCAACCCCCTTTCGGTGGATTGACAGATTCATTGTGCATCATCAGCGTCCACCACATCAGCAACTTCCTTCTGACTCAAGTTTCCGACTGCGAGAACGCACCTGCGGCACGGGCAGCAGATCAGTGTCCAGACAGCTGAGCAGATTTGCCTCAACACAGCTGAACTTTCTCATCACGACTTTCTTTCGATTTCATATAGCTTCTGCAGTGTTTTTGGCTCAACGAAAACGCGCCTGCAGCGCCGGCAGCAGGTCGCTGTCGAGGCGGCTGAGCAGGCCCTGGCATTCGGGGTCGCCAAAGCGCACGTTGTGCTCCAGCAGCAGCGCCTGCGCCGGCGGGACAAACGCTGGCACGCAGTCATTCATGAATTAGGATGCACACATGCAGCTGTCCTGTCATGCTGTAGCAGACCGCTTGACGCGTGGCTGCCAAGAGGACGAGGTGGAATGGGACTGACTGAGCAGAATGGAGGGTTCACACCTTGCCGTCACGGATCATGAGGCCCGCAAACAGAACGCCCCTGAAAGGTGCACCCTCCGCCACCATTGCTGACGCTGTTGCCTGCGCATCAGTTGGGCAGAGGGTTCAGGAACCCGTCCACATCCGCTTGCTGGACCGCGCCTGCTGTCGCCTCAAAACCACCACCTGCAAATCAATGTGACATGCCGCGTTCACAGCCAAACGGGTCGCCTCAATAATCAACTGTGTAGGTAGTCGCCAAGGCGAGACAGAGCCAAGCGAGCCGTCGTACCTGCACAATGTCGCGCATGACCTGCCGCTCGATCTCGGGGGTCACCACTGGCGCCGGGGAGTAGGCGCCCATGCCGCCCGTGTTGGGCCCTGCACGCCGGCAGCACAGACACAAAATTGAGCATTGGCACTGCGCAGGCCGTCACCACTGCTGCCGCCGCAGGCGCAGGGCAACAGAACTGATGCCAGACCACATGGCCACATGCGGCATCGTCCCAAACAAATGTGTCGTTCAGCTGGAGACTGACCTCTGATCCAACTGGCAGGAAGACGTCTGTTGGAAAGGGGTGGAACATAGTCGGATCAGGTGGAAAAGACGGATGGGCGCGTACCGGTATCCCCCTCACCGACGGCCTTATGGTCCTGCGCGGGCGCCGTATGCCAGCGCAGCAGTGCTAAACACCTGACGAGCTCCAAGGTAGACACAACAGGATGAGAATGCGCACCGGTGTCGCCCTCTCCTACGGCCTTGTGGTCCTGCGCGGAGGCGAGCGCTACGCACGTCTCGCCGTCAATGAGCGCGAAGAAGGACGCCTCCTCGCCCTCCAGAAACTGCTCCACCACGATCTCCGCGCCTGCGACAGGTCGGAAAATTGGGCTTCATAAGGGTGTCAATAGGGTTTGGCACTTGAGGACAGGACGCCTGCTCGTCCACCAGGAACGGCTTCACCCACTATCTCCGCGCCTGCGAATGGCACAGACGATTTGACACTAATACCACCTTCTGTCTTGGACCCCCCTAGTTGCTCCGCCATGCCATGGGCTAGATGCCATTTGCCCACAGTAGCAGATGGCAAGCACCGCGTCGACCGCCGCCTCTGCCTCCTCTGCGCTGAAAGGCATGAAGCCTTCATGATCAGCGGCTCGGACCAAAAACCTAAAGTGAAGAACTGGAGGGCTGTCTCGCCTGCGGACCCAAAGACGGCGTCCACCAGCATCGCGTCCACGGCCGCCTCGGCTTCCTCCACGCTCTGCGCCACAACCACGCCCTTGCCGGCCGCCAGGCCGTCCGCCTTGACGACGATCGGTGCGCCTTGTTGCCGGATGTACTCCTGCAAAAGACATAGACTATCAAAGGTAACAAACTGTTTGGGAATGTGACGATACCTCTGCCTTCCGGAAGTCATTCCTGCTGATTATGGGAGTCCAACTGGCTTGCAAATGGGCAGGATGTTGCTTGTGTGTTACCTTTGCAGCGGCGGCGTCGGTGAAGCTCTCCGAGGCGGCGGTGGGGATGCCGTACTTGGCGCAGAGGTCCTTCAAAAAGGACTTAGAGCCCTCCAGGCGAGCCGCCGCCGCTGATGGTCCAAACACGCTGCAATGAACACCATGTCGCACACAGTTGACAAGACGGTCAAAGGCGCTGGCCAAAGGTGCGTGTCACTGGTGTGAAGCACAGTATGCACCCTGCGGGAGGCGGCAGCAGCGCGCGCCATCATCTCGCCAGTGCATGCCATCGAGCTGGCATCATCGATACCCATCATGAGTACTGGTGCTGCAGGCATTGACGCTGTGCTGTCAGACACGCTGCTGTCTGGACAGCTGCTGACCCAAAGCAGTCCATCAGAAGCAGCAATAAGAGAACGTACTTGATGCCGGCTGCCGTCAGGGCGTCTGCCAGGCCCGCCACCAGAGGCGCCTCCGGGCCCACCACCACCAGCTCCACGCCGTTTCCCCGGCAGAAGTCTGCCACCTGTAGGGATGGGGCAGGTGGATCGGAGTCTGCCGAGATGACGCACGACGAGCTGCCTGAGGCAGTGCTTCGCCAAAACAAAAGCAAACACGCACGCCGTCGATCTTCTCAGATTGGTTCAAAACAGAACGACGGGAACCTGCCTGGTGTCGATCCCCCATGTCGAGGTCGGCAGCAATCTAGGCTCGGCGGTGTCCGGGCTGCCAGCTGACCTTGCAGCGCCTCAAATTTTCAAGGTTTGTACACGATTGGCTTTCGTATCTTACCGCCTTGTGGTCCCCCACGTCCAGGTCTACAACATTCTGCACACCCGGCTCAACTGCGGTGCCAGGGTTTCCCGGTGCCGCGTAGAGCGTCTCGCACGCCGGCGACTGTGCAAGCTTCCAGCTCAGCGCGTGCTCCCGGCCGCCGCCGCCGACCACTAGCACATTTACCTGAATTGCCGCATGGGAAAACATTGACCAACAGGTGGCGATGCAAGCCGCTGCTGCAGGGATCTCTTGACTCATTTGCAGGAACGTGCATCAGCGCGCTTAACGGGTTCAAGTCCAGCTGCTTTGGGTGCAACGGCAGTAGTCAAGCCAAAGCAAGCCCGGCATTGATCCCCATATGGTTGAGATATCTGCGCCTACCTTTGAGCCGTCAGCGGCGATGCGCATGGACCATCGTACTTGCCGCCGGCGGCACGCGCTTCTGCACCGCTGCAGGTGCCACGGGCTGACGCTGCCGCGGCTGAATGAGCTGCTTGCGCTGCTGGCCAGTGAAGACGCCGTGCAGCGCATCGCCGCGCAGCCCGGCAGCCGCATGCTGCAGAGTGCAGACCACCACCGTCAGACTCTGGGATGTCACTGATTGTTTGCGCAACATGAACATGCATTCAGGAGCTCACCCTGCCACGGATGGTTGGCCACGGCAGTCCAAGTATTGAATTTGCTCGAGATCGGCTTGCGCGTATCGCTGATCCGATCGGCGGCGAGGGGGTGCAGCAGCAGGCAAGAGTGACCTGTCAATTACGTTAAGCGATTGAAGACACCACAAACACGTCTGTGCGTGACAGGTGAGCTTCCGAAACGTCCGCCGACACGAATGCAAGTGAGATTTTCGAATTCGCGGCGGGAGCAAGCAAGCACAGACCTACTCAGAACAAAGACGCCAGACAACGTCTGACAGAATACTTAAGTGCGCAATGAGGTTTGCAAGTCTTGTCAAAGCTCGCTCTGCCAGGACAAGCACTGTTAGCTGATAAATTAGCCAGAAACTTAGCGGCAAAATTCACACAGCAGGTGCAGAGCGCCTACTCGTCACAATCGACGCCGCAAACTGAGCAACTCATCTCCACAGCCGATCCCAAACCCCTAAGCTGCACCCTCGCCCGCCGATTAGCCGCACCTGATAATTTACTGATCTGAGCCTGCGATCTGCGACCTGGGGAGGCTTGCGACCGAATAAAGCTGTGGTCAGGACCGATCACAGTGTGCGTTACAGGAGGCAGCGCCGTTGTCGCGGACTCTTCGTCCAGCAGAGCTTCTTCTGCACCTGTCAGCGACACATACACAGCTGGCAGCACAAGTCCAGCAGTCCAAAAGTCCTGAGACCTCCAACACACTACCGAAACGACTCGCAACAGGTCCGCTGGAATGGCTTGGCTGCGTGACCCGTCTGAATTCGTTCAAGGGTTTCTCAGGTCGTGGCAAGCACAGGCGTGCCGCTCTCCACTGACCTGCGAGTGCAGAGGCACCATGGCAGGCTTGAATGGCCCTGTCGTTCTGCTCGTGCAGGCGGCGAATGACGTCGTCAAACACGAACCTCAATGCGGTGGATATCGAAGCAGATGATGGGCAATCAGAGCCCGCCTTGACAGAGGCGCATGTGCTGGATATCTTCAGCCATTGGGAAGCAGGTGCATAACGTCGCCTAGCCCTGCTTTCTTCCTGTCAGATGAGGGTGCTCTGCGACGATGTTGATGCCGCCACGACGATCATCCTATACTTTCGGCGCCTTCATCCACTTGCAGGCCGGCCTGCGCTGTTTGCGGAGAACGTCGCCGAGGATGTCGACTGGACTCAGGTGTGCCTGCATGATAGCCAGAAGAGTTTCGCAGGGCGTGTTCATGTCAGCCTAAGCTCCAGCCCAAGTGAGGCATAGAGATCCTACCTGGCGCGCAGATGGGTACCCACCCGCTGGCGAAGTGCTACACCTCAAAGTATGACTATTTCGAGGTGCGAATCTGCCTGCCTGATCTGTGCAAGAAGAATACTCGATCATGCCCAATCATCCATCTAGTTGACCGATTTTCAGTTGCATCAGATGCGCCACAACATGCAGTCTGTTGTGCGCTGCAGGCTGAGGACGGCCCCATCGTTCGCACAAAGAAGGCGATCCGCGGCTCGCTGCGGCTGCACGTGCAGACGGTGCTCATCTCCGGTGCCTGGGCGACCGTCGAGCTGCACGCGGAGGCGACAGCCAAGGGCGGCTGGTCGTTTGACAACCACTACTGCTGGCTGCTGGGCTTCCGGCACGGCCTGATCGCAACGGCGCGGTCCTACATCGCGGACGCGGCGCAGGTTACGCGGCTCATAGAGGAGAGCGAAGCCTGAAGGCGGCATGTATGACGTATCGTACGCAGTTATATAAGTAGCAGACGGGCTGGGCGAGTGACCGTTGCGTGGTTCTCGAGGTGTTCAAGGCGCAGTTGCGTGGCGGTTGAGAATTGTCTTCAGCAGGCCGTGCGTGCCCATGACTATGGTCGCGCTTAGAAGTCTTGTGGTCATCAGATCCAGTTGAGTTCAGAGTGTTGGTGTTTGCAAGGGGAGTGAAGGGCCTTCACTCCAAAGATGCGAAGTGATGCACATTGGTGACGGGGGATTTATGTGTACGGGTGAGATCTGCAAGCTCAGTCAGATTCCGGTAAGACAGACGCCACTGTCCACTGTGCAGACTTGTTGATTCGTGAGGGCCATCGTAGCAGAGTTTTCAACAGCTTTTGAACTGACGATCGACTCTGCGGTGGTGGAGAGGTGGGTATCACATCCCATATACCGCCTGTCAAACTCGCCTTGTACGTAGACCTGAACTGGCCTGCGATCACCACCGACATGCATGCAAGTAAGAGCTGCCACAGTCTTAAACGATCACGAGATGAGGTACCAGGACAGGACCTTTCACACGCTGCTTGAGTTGCTCGCCACTTTCGAAACCTCGCACCTCCTGCTGCAACGATCAGATTCGTGGTTGGCTGTTGATTGCAGGCCTGCGATCAGCCTCCGGCATGACGGTGCTGCCGCCCGTCCCCGGAGAGCCGTACACCTGGCCATTTGATGGGCGGTGGGCGCCTGAGGACACCGCCCTAATCATCATTGACATGCAGGTGCTGCTCATGGTTTGGTGTTCTTATCAAGTGGCTGCGTGATCCGATGCGCAGCTCCTGGCTGTCCCTGAGGTGCGCCTTCTGACAATGTGACTGCGAAGCCGCCAAGGCTATAACGGCCATGCATGCCCAGCTTCTGCCTGTGTTTGCAGGTAGACTTCTGCGGCGAGGGTGGGTATGTTGATCAGATGGGCTACGACCTGGCGCTCGTGCGAGCGCCCATCGAGCCCATCAAGTACGCTCTCGGTGCCTGTTACACAATGGGGCCTCTGCGCGCCGGCGGCGTCCTGCAGTCGTTCCCAGCAGGCAACCGCACCGAAACCCACCCATAAGGACAGATAGCAGCAGCTGCCCCGCTTGCGGCACTCGTCTGGGCACTCTCGGCGAGTAACAAGTATGGTAATGAGACAACCTGCAGGCGGGTGCTGGCGGCGGCGCGGAAGGTGGGCATGACCGTCATCCACACGCGCGAGGGGCACCGCCCCGACCTCCTGGACCTGCCGGCGAACAAGAAGTGGCGCTCCAAACAGATCGGTGAGCACTGGATTGTTCATGGTGGCGCGGATGTGTGGGGCCGGAGTGTGATGCCAGTGCTGGTGCTGAAGTTGGGAGGCCGGAAGAGTTTGTGGTCTTTTGAGGTTGACATTGTCATTCAAACTATCGTGAATCTTCACCCGCCTGGTTGAACAGGCGCGTGCATCGGGTCGAAGGGGCCCTGTGGCCGGGTGCTCACTCGCGGCGAGCCCGGCTGGGATATCATCCAGGAGCTGTATCCGCAGCCGGGGGAGGCAATCATCGACAAGCCTGGCAAGGGGTGCTTCTACGCCACAGGTACAGTTAACTGGACTGGCCAACACAGCTGGAAGAGACAGCTGCCAGACTGCGCTCTCTGCTAGCAAGCTGTGCACTAAGTACTGAAATCCATGCCTGCTGCAGAGCTGCAGCTGCTGTTGTGCTGCCTTGCCAATTCGCTGGCATAGCATGTCGTGCCGACTGGGGCCTTTGCTACCTGCAGACCTGCAGCTGCTGCTGGCCAAACGCAGGCATGCGCAACATGCCGCAGCGCACCTGAATGCAAAGGTTTCGTCACACCAGTGGAAACGTCTGCCTGATCACGTGCACAGCTCTTCAACTGTGCCACTTCACCTGCTGCAGACCTGCAGCTACTGCTGACCAACGCGGGCGTGCGCAACATCATCTTCACTGGCATCACCACCGATGTATGCGTGCACACCACCATGCGCGATGCCAACGACCGCGGGTGCGTTTCTTCAATTGAGAATATGCACAAACTTCAGTGAACAAACTCCTGTCTGTCCTTTGGCATCACCACCGTCGTGAGGGTGCACACCACCATGCGCGATGCCAACGACCGCGGGTCCTTTTGGTCTGATCGCTTAGTTGAATGAAGACGTAGACAGGTTGGCACTGAACCCAGAAAGCTGAGGTCGAGTGCTTGAAGCGCGTTGCCTACCACACTCGTATTCCTGGTTGCACCCTGTGCAAATCACACTCTTCGTGCCGTTTGAGGTCTTCTCCTGCGCTTTGCAGCTACGAGTGCCTGTTGCTGTCGGACTGCACTGCAGCGACGGATCCTACCAATCACGCCGCCGCGCTGAAGATGGTCACCATGCAGGTGCGAGATGACTGTGTGTGAACGTGTCTTTTTTGTGATCCTGTCCCGCTGCATAGTTGCTGAAGGCGTCACGGACATTTGACGCAGGAGGGATCGCCGCTACGCCATTGCCTCGACTGACATTATGCAGTGGTTCCAGCCCGATCGCCATCCTCGTTTTGCACGGCAGGGCGGAGTGTTCGGCTCGGTGGCAGACTCAGCGGCGCTCGTCGCGGCCCTGGACCCCGAAACCTCTGCCGCGGCGCCAGACAGCGTCTCGGCAAAGCCGGCGGCGCCCGCCGCGCCTGCCGCCAATGGGCACGCCGCCGCCGCCGCCGCCGCGAAGCCTGCGACCGAGGCAGGCCGCACCGTCAGCATCCCGTCGGCGGCACCATACCCATACGAGCTGCCGGCAAGCTCCTCGTTTGTTGGTTCCATTGGGCCTTCAGCATTACGAGCGGTGGCCGGCCAGAACGAGTATGAGTCCCATGTTCGGCGTCATGATTTGAAATGTTGAACAAGAGAACATCCTTGAGGCTTGACTTTGGCGTGTAATGCTCCCCTCTGATGCAGGTGGGGGAAACGGCGCTGGTCATGATCGACTTCCAGCGCGACTTCTTCCTTCCAGGTGGCTTTGGCGACGCCCTGGGCAACGACATCGAGCTGCTCAAGGTCAAATTTTGTGCCAGAACCCTCAACGCTCTGCTTTTGTTCCTGTCGAAGCTCTTCGCCTGGAGCCATGGTTCACCGTTGACAGCACTCAGCGCCTGCGAGCATGCTTGAGCTGCTAACTTCGAACGGCTCTCCAGTTGAGTCTCATTTCCGTTGAGAGGCCTGCCTTCGAAGAGTTTGTTGCTGTACGGGGTATGAGTCGAGTGTCTTGTGTGCACAGACGTGCGTGCCGGGGGCGCAGCAGCTGCTGGAGGCCTGCCGCGGCGCTGGCATCCCCGTGGTACACACCCTCGAGGCACACAAGGTGCGCAAGAAACTCGTGCTGCAGCACGGAATTGGTGCAGCGCTGCACAGAACCTGTCTCCCTCCTCGTCTCAGATGCATTCGTGCCTGGGAGCGGGCAGGTGCAGGGACAGAGCTCATGTGTTGCCCTTCGATTTCCGTAGGGACACTGTGCTCTCGCCCTTCCCCTGTTGTTTCCAATTGCCGATCAAGGCCTCGCCCTCTCTGACCACAGGAGGACCTGTCGGACCTGCACCCAGCAAAGCTCAAGCGCGGCGACCCGCCGCCGAGCAGCCGCGTCCATTCCCTGATTGCCCTTCAACGTGTTCCATATCGCCTCCATACCGCCTACCAAGGTTTACCTTTCCCTTCCAACCTACAGGAGGACCTGTCGGACCTGCACCCGGCGAAGCTCAAGCGCGGCAACCCGCCGCCAGGTGGCCGCATTGGCGACGCCTCCGCCATGGGCCGCATCCTGGTGTGCGGCGAGCCGGGAAACGGCATCATCGACGACCTGGCGCCGGTTGAGGTGCGCCATATGTTACAGTCCCGAATGAAACATAGCATCTTCCGCCATGGGCCGCATCCTGGTGCGCGGCGAGCCGGGGAACGGCATCATCGACGACCTGGCGCCGATTGGGGCTGGCGTCAATGTGTATGGCTGGTCAGTGGGTGCCGTGTGTTGTTCCCCTGTCTACCCGCTGCAGCATGCGGCGCGGCGGCGGCGGCATCGTGGACGACATGGCGGCCTGCAGAAGCAAGCATACACTCCTCAAAACAACCTGAACCTCTCATAAGACCTGTGCGCTGGCATGCAGCTGGCTGGCTGGATTTGCTGACAAGCGTTTGCAACGACCATGTGCACGGCTGCTCTGGTGCATCGCGCAAGGTGGTGACGGACGAGATTCCGTCTCTGCAGGGGGAGCGGCTGCTGTACAAGCGCGCCAAGGGCGCCTTCTACGACACGGACCTAGACGCCTGGCTGCACGAGCGCGGCGTCACCCACCTGCTTATTGCGGGTGTCACCACCGAGGTACATTGAGTGCTGCTTAACAGCGCCGAAACACACTATAGATGCATGCATGCATTGGCTGTGTGTTTATACGGCGTCACCCACCTCCTGCTGCAGACATCACGACAGAGGTGCGGCGATGCTGTCATGCTGGCCATGCCTGGGAATGTTTCGATCAAATCACCTGTGTTGGGGTGCACGAGCGCCGCGCCACCCACCTGCTCATCGCGTGACATTGACTTGCATCCTTTGATACTCAGTGCTGTCAATGCTTTGGCCGCAGGTGTGCGTGCAGACCATGGTGCGGGAGGCCAACGACTGAAGCCGGAAATTTTCCATTGTTTCATTTTCTGTTTCCTTCCTGAATTTTTTCGAGTGGTTTCGGCTGTAGGTGTGCGTCCAAACGACGATGCGGGAGGCCAACGACCGGGGCTTCGAGTGCCTGCTGGTGGCCGACGCAACCGCTTCCTACATCCTCTCCTTCAAGCGGGCCACCCTGGACATGGTGACCTCCCAGGGGGGCATCGTCGGCTGGACTGCGGATGCCGCGGCGGTTGCTGCCGCCCTGAAACCTTGAATCATGACGAATTTTTGGAATGGTCACACGATGGCGTTGTCGGCGGGACTGCCAACACGGCGGCAGTGGCTTCCGCCCTGAAACCCTAAAAGCAGAAGCACGCATTCTGGGGCGCCCACGCGAAGGCACAGCGGGCGGCGACGACGCGGTGGTGATGGCCGGCGCCCGGAAGCCTGACTCATGGTGAATTCGTGGATGGTCACACGGTGGCATCGCCGGCTGGGCTGCATTTCCCGCCGCCCTTCCAAGCCTGGAAAGCCTGGCGCAGCCTCTGGGGGGCGGCAACGCCGCGGGCCAGAGCCGCTGGACTGCTGGCATGGCTGGCGCCGCGCTGCGCGGCTGAGGTTCGTTTGCGGTGTTGCGGCAAATCTTTGCAAGGGTGGAGATCCGTGGAGCCAGCCGCGTGCATCCGCGTGGCCTTCCGCAGTGCTTGCATGCCGCTGTTCAGAGGAGGAGGATGAGGAAGCAACGACGAAGAAAATTTCGATGACTTGTTGAGTGTTGATGTATAACTTTTGAAATTGGTTATAATTACCAACTAGCTTCCAGCCGATTTCGGCCAATTTCGGCGCTGAAATGACTTGTTGAGTCTGCGTGAAGTCTCAATCAATGTTAATGTCCATGTCTTCATGAATGCTCATGCATCCTCGGGAGTTGTATCTGTTTGTCGAATTTCAGTTGGTGGATGAATTAGCGCGCGCGCATTCAGCTCTGGTGTTTTGAGTCTGTTGCACCTTCCAGGAGATAGTCAGATTTGTGAATGATGGGATCGGCAGTCGATTGCTTCATTACAAGTCATGTAATGCAGACCATTGCTGCAGACGCACTACCAGCAGCAAAGTGATATGTAGCGCACAATCATGGATGTGCGCAATGAGCGGCATGTGCGCAGTCCAAGTCAAGACGACACAGGGCGGACGACGCCCAAAACAAACGACAGAGTTGACATACTGACGTAGAGATTCTGTTCAATACCCTCCCCTGCAAAGGTCCAATGACACGGTTCCCAACAGGTTACATTCACGGCTAACCGACAAGCGGCCCCATTTAACATTCCGCACATCTTTTGCATCAACAACATCCCACCCCGAGCTGAATAGGCCAGCGCTTCTAGTTCTTTCGTGCGCTCCGATCCGGTTTTGGCATGCCAACGCGGCCCCAAGTCGACAGCCGCAGGCTGCGGCGCACCAGGCGTCGAGCTCGGGCTGCCGCCGTTGTTGCTCGGGCGCCGCTGTTTGGGCTCAGACAACGCCGCTATGTTTTTGTTTTGGGGGTGTCATATTTACACCTTCTCGTGCTCGCGGCCGGCGTGCGCGGTGTCGTCGGGCAGCGACTCGGTGCTCGACTCCTCGTCCTTGGCCTGGAGCAGGATAAGTTTTGTGAGACACCAGGACCTTATAATATCATGCAGACAACGGCGGGCTTGTCGGGCAGCGACTCGGTGCTCGTCGACTCCTCGTCCTTGGCCTAGAAATAATAAGGAGATCTCCTTCTTTCTCTAGAGAAACGAGAGTTTGCATGAGCATGCATAGAAGGACGCACTAGTGCTACTCAACTAGGTTTGCACGTAACATTCATGATGCCACGACACCTGCGACCTGGTCCAACCACCAGCATGTGCAGGCACATTGCAGAGGAAGAGAGGAAAACTCACGACAGATGGACATAAGGACTTCCGAAACCTCAAGTAATGCGCACCAGCTGCTGCATCTTCTCCTGGGCGCGGTGGCCGCCGACGCTCGCGTCGTATGAGTGGGAGGCAAGCAACGCGTGTGTGCACTGCATTGAAATAGAGGATTACGCACAAGTTATGGCGTTATGACAACTTATGGAATATCAGACCAGGCATGAATGGCCCGGGGAGACCAGGGTTTCACCTGTCGCGTCCAGGAAGTCTACATATAGAAATGTAATCAACGCGAGCCACGCCTGCGCACGCACGACTCGTCAACACGAGACTGCAGTGCAATGTGAATCTGGTACACAGCATGCAGGCGCCAAGTCACAAATATGTCAGCCGCGCCGCCGCCACTGCAACTCACATGCAGCAACACCGATAAGCGAGCAGACAAGCTTGCGCATCAAACACAAGAAACGGCGCTGGAAAGACTGATATGCATCATAAGCCTGTAGCTTATGCCGCAGTGCACGCCAAGCCTCTGCCCATGCTGCTGAAGTGCGAACTTTGTTGAAAGCAGTGAAGAATGAGAGAACGTACACGCCACATTCTCCTGGTAAGATCCTGTCAGAATGAGGGATGAAAGGTAATATGACGCACCGAGCCCTGTCGTCGCCCGAGGCGTCTGGCTTGGTGACCACCTACTTGAAAAAGTCCAGGCGCTCCTGCCCGCCTGCGCGGCAGCATCGGTGAAATGCATGATTGGTCAGCGAAATCTTCAGTCAGGACGAATTGGCACCTTTGCCACTGCTGGATAGTGCAATGTTGGCAGCTTTACGCAAAGTCCTCCATTCTAGCGCGGCTTCTGTGAGCGGTAGGCAGGGAGCGCGGAGGGCAGTCGCTGTTGCAACCTCTGGCGCAGCGGCTTGACACGAAATGCCTTGCATACCTGCGATGGCAGAGTCCTCGCCGAAGTAGGATGCGGCGTGCCCCGGGATCCAGCTGATGAAGGTGGCCTGCATGGCGCACATCAAGTCGTGAAATCATCTAATAACAACTCCGTGAACCTACCACAGCAGCCGTGTCTGTTCGTTCAGTGCTTGGGTTTTCTCCTTCTTTCCCTGGAAACCAAGAGTGAACTCTCCGAGACCTCTTGATAGCAGACTCTGTGAGCCAGACACATCTCGTAAGCTTCACGCTATGTCAGGCGATGATGCCCGTCCTCCTCTGCCGCGCCATCGCGTGCCGGCGCCTGTCCCCGGCTGGAGTGGACGTATGGGGCCAGGATCGAGGGGACCCCGAAATCCCCTCCCAGCATGCGCCAAGCGGTCTTGCAAGGTGCGCTCGGATCCATGATGCCTTCTCTGCAATGAGATGCCGTTCCGCGGCGGATCGGCTTGAGACCGCCGCTCCAACGTGCGGAGCAACCCAGCTGATTCGCGTAGGGACTGGGAGCCTGCGCCGAGTGCGTAGACCTGGGAATCTGCACGATCCCGTTAAGAGATTGCATGGACACACATGTGCTGCTGTTGCTGGCCTGGCCGTCTGCGCGTGCCGAAGCGAAGCAGGAAGCAGTGTTACGACCATCCCAGGCAGCGCGCGCCTGCACAGATTGCTCACGCTGGACAAAGCTGCGACAAATTGTGGGACTTCCATGATTCAGAGCGCCACGAACCAACTGTTTTGACGCACGGCTATAAGCTGGCACGTGGGTGAATGGTGTCAGTTTTAAAACCCCCGACGGCTCTGCCGTGTGTGGCCGGCCACACACGGCAAGGGGCTGCAGGCGCCTGCAGCCCCTTTCATCAGTTCTTTCGGGCTGCAGCGCATGTGCGTCGTGACCGCTCGCTCTGCACATCGCAGTCGGAGCCATGCGGGCTCCTGGTGTCGTACCCACCGCAAAGCGGCGCACAGGGGCGGTTCCTATATGTAGTAAGACAGGGGTTTCGACATATCTGCTCGTTGCCGGACTCTACTACGGAACCTGGAAACCGATTCTATTACGGCACATGGGATTCATGTGACTCATGTTCCACGTGCGTCGACAAGCTTACTGCTTCGGTTCCTCGCCTCTCAAATCCCGTATAGTCTCCCACGCTGGTGGGCTATCACCCAAATCGTTTCTTGACGACCCTAGCCAGTTTGCTGCGACCACGTCGAAGCTGCGAGGTGCAAGGTGCGAGTTTAGTCATCTCCGGTCAAATCTATCCGAGGTATCCGTGTTGCGCTTGAATCCCGCGACAGCCTGACCCCGCAGCATGTGTCTCTGCACTGTAAACGATGCATCTTGCACCATGCCGATCGTCGTGTCGTGACGCATGCTTGATTTATGTTGTGCAGGCGTAGGGGCGCACAGCCGGCGGGGGGAGTGTGCCGTGGTACAGCGAGCCTTGAGGGAACTTCAATATGGATACAATGCAGCGGACGAATGCCTGGGTGGCGCAAAGCAAGGTTTTCCTTCTCCAGCCGCAAACCCATCCTCTGACGTAGCATGGCAGCTGTCCAGCTCTGTCACGCGAGATCGAGGGACGCTGGCTTTCAGCTGGAGGGCACTGCGAGAACTATGCGTGGCGTGTTCCAATGCATCATGTACCACTGCGGCTTTAGGACTCAAGGACAGTAGATGTTGCAATACCACATGCGGCAGGTGCTCTGTCCTTGCATCTTAGCCGAAACGAGCAGCCCTCTCACGGCCGCCACACGGTCTGGAGTGGTGCTGCAGGACCTGCCACAGGACTACGCCGGAATTACCCCAATCCTCCTTGATGATCTGTTTGTTTCGCTCGCAGGTCGGCCGTTTCTTCTGTGTCGAGGCGCGCGGCACGACCGTCGCTACGGAGCTTCGCGCGGGGCTGGTGACGTGCGTGCTCGTTCCCACCTGCATTCCGAGCTCGAACCAATCCTCCGTTGGTCTACCTGTCAGCATTGGCCCTGCCGCAGGTCCCCATGTCCACCGCATGAAACCCTGTGCATCGCGCCGCAGGTTCTTAACGATGGCGTACATCCTGGCCGTCAACGCGCAGATCCTCACAGACTCTGGTGGTCCCTGCACGCCCAACGACTGCTCGGTAAGGATTTGCTTTAGGATATCAACTGCCCTCTGCACTATGAGCGTCCGCCCTCCGCATGCATATGTACAACATCGATCGTCGGCGTCGCTTGCGGTCTCCATCGCAATCTGTCGAGCATCGTTATCGCTCTACCAAGCATAGCCATAACTTGTGCATGTCCTTTGCCTACAGCCCAACCAGGGTGTCCCGAGCTGCCCATTCGACCCCACCAACACCGGCTACACCGACTGCCTCGCCAAGACCAAGAACTCGCTCATCACCGCCACAGGTAAGGGGCACAACGAGTAAATTGACACAAGCATGACGGACCTACGTGCGTGTATGACTGAACCGAACGCAGTAGTCAGTAGCCCGCATGGACTCGCCAGCCTTCTATCATTAACAAATACCACTCCTGCGCTGACACTGTTTGGGATTCTGACCGCCGCAGCTGCGGCATCATGCATTGGTACCTTCCTCATGGGCACTGGCGGCAATCTGCCACTCGGCATCGCGCCCGGCATGGGCCTCAACGCCTACTTTGCGGTGGGTGACTAATACGATTGCAAGCCGCAGTCGCCCCCCTGACCCCGCCGGACCCTATCAGATTGCATTACGCGCAAGACATATTGTTGCAGAGTTTGCGCCGCGCTGTGCATGTCGTGATCCAGCGACTTCATTTGATAAGGCCTTTGCAACCCTCGCTGCACAAGGGTTGCATGGTAAGGGCGTGCCCATGGTGTCCAGGCTGCCTGTTTTCTGACATTTTGAATACTTTGAACTGCAGTACAACGTCGTCGGCTTCCACGGCAGCGGCAACGTGCCCTACAAGGTCGCGCTGGCGGCCATCTTCATTGAGGGTGCGCGCCCCTTGCATTTGTCTGTAGGGACATGCAACGTATGGGCGGCTATTTGGCAATGCGCGGGCACCTTTCCTGCAATTCTACCGCACAAGCACCAGGCAGCCTCTGGCCTTGTTGTTCATCAACAAGTTACGCCTTGCAGTGTAGTCTGACGATGTGAACTCGCGGTACAGGCTGGATCTTCATCCTGCTTGCCGTTACCGGCGCGCGCGGCAAGCTCATCCAGATGGTGCCCAGGTGACATTTTCCGTTTGCTGCTTCCCCTTCCTGCTGCCACTCTGCTCTGCTACACGAGGCGTCACTGTAGCGGTGACGGCCTTGTCCTTCTTCTCGGCTGGCCGCGTCGTATCACCCGAATCCCACTGGCGTGTTGAAATCGTCATGCGCTGTAATTGCTGCTTCTGCAGGTCCATCATGCTGGCGACGTCCGCGGGTATTGGCCTCTTCCTGGCGCACATCGGTCTGCAGTCCTCGGAGGGCCTTGGCATTGTGAGTGACAGGATGCTTCTCCCTTCTAAAGTCCGAGTCGGATGCGCTTGATTGAGAATATACTCAACTGTGCCTCACCTCCCACGAGCAACGCGCGCCGCCGCCTGCCTTGTCGCATCTCTGTCAGCTGAGACTAAACCTCTGCTTTGGGTCTTCGTATAAACCTGTCTTGAACGCCGTCCGCCGTGGCATCGTGTAGGTGACTTTTGAGTCGGCGACGCTGGTCACCCTGGGCGGCTGCCCCGTCAAAGACCGCGCCAATATGTACACCCTCACAGCCGACGCCGCCACCCAGGTATGCTTTCATTTTGTTTCCTGGGTGCGTTTCTGTGCGTTCGTAGCCGGCTGCGCGGCGCAAGGCTCGCATCCTCCGCAGTTTCACAGCCGAGTTTCCGGTTGAACTCTGTGGTTGAACACCAGGCTGCTCACATCGCCGAGTACATGTGCGCAGGTGTGCAATGCGACGGCCGCCGCCGCGAGCGGTGGCGTCGTTCCCAACATCGGCACAGCTTCCTCCGCCGCCACCTGCCGTGCGCTTCCTGCATCCCACTTTTCCTCTGCCTCCGGTTGCTGCACAGCTGCTGCACAGCTGCTGGCAGCATATCTGCACCTTGATTGCTCAACTTGTGGGCCCCTCATCCGTCAGTTGTCAAAGCCAAGCACGCGCCGTCTGCACCCCTGCGCATGTCCTGTAACAGAGTTTGGTCACCCTGCACGCGCCGTGGGACCTTACTGCTTCTCTGCAATCGCCCTTGATTTCCCGATTCCTGCCGCACAGTGCGCAACCGCATGGAGTCTGCCACCATGTGGCTGGGGTTGAGCGGCTTCCTACTCATCGCGCTTTGCATGCGCCAGCGCGTGCGCGGCGCTATGCTCGTTGGCATCCTGTGGGTGCGTCAACTTGCCAACCCGTTCGCGATTGCTGAACCTCCCGGCTTCATTCTCTGACTCTGGCCGTCATGGCACGGGCTGTGCACGGCAGATGTGTCAGCGCTTCAGCGGCGTGCTGGGCCGCTGAAGTATTCTGTGAGGGAAAGGCATGGCAAGTACACAATATGGTGCGGCGTGGGCCCACGATGTACTTTTCACTCGTTCAATGGTTAGTCTTCCAGCTGGATTGCCGGTCGCGCAGTGTCCCACCTGGGCTCCTGCACGAGACTCGTTGTAATCACCATCTCCTAACTTCAATGCAACATGTCACCTACAATAGCTGGATCCCGGGCAGCGCAGTTTCCTGCTTGGGCGAGGGCGCCTCGATATCTGCGGCAGAACTACTGGATGAAAGTCACTCTTCACACAGTTCCCTGCTCGAAAATACCACAGGTGACCTTCATCAGCTGGATTCCGGGCAGTGCGGTGTCCTACTTGGGCGATGGCGCCTCAATCCCCGGCGGCGCCGACCGCATGCACTACTTCAAGAACGTGGTCGCGGCCCCCGACGCCTCCTTCACTGCCGGCAAGCTGGACTTCGGCGGCATGCGCCACGGCCAGGTGCGCTCAGCGTTCGCTTCGTTCTCACAAAGTCGTTGTTATTCCCTGATTTGAAGAAAGTGCAAACAGATGTTGCGGGCCCCTAACGCTCGTTCTCCGCCGGCAAGCTCGACTTCGGCTGCACGCACCACGGCCAGGTGCGGGAGGAACTTGTCAACACTGCAATTCGTCCGTGAGTATTGCACATGAAGAAGGGTGCTTGCAGATCCCGGGTGACTTCCTTCTCGGTCGTGTCATATGAGGGCTGTGAAGGCTGACTTTTGGCCTCAGCGCCGGAAAGGGTTTAACGCTGCGCGCCGCCGGCGCATGCCGAACTCTGCAAAGTGCGATGCAAGCTTGTGCGACGGTGATCCCTGCTTTTACGCAGGCCTGGCTTGCTTTGATCACCTTCCTATACGTAGACTTCCTGGACGCAACAGGTGATTGCCTTTGGTCTCACAAAGGCCAAATTTCGGCCATCATGTTTCTGATGACTGCCATTCGCCAATGAAATTCCGCCAATTTTTATTAGATGGCAATTAGATGCATTGCAATTCAAGCACTCGTTGCCTGCTTGCACTGGCCTCGCCGGTCTGCCACCACCCAGTGTCGGAAACTCAGTGCCTGACGTCGCGGGGTGCGACGGCACGCAGCATAGCTGACAGAGAACCCTCACCAACGCGCAGGCACCCTCTTCTCCATGGCCAACTTCATCAACCTGTACGTGCCGGGCTTCATCAAGGAGGACAAGTCGTGGGACCGCTCCATGTTTGCCTTCAGCTGCGATGGCGCCGCGATCGTAGTTAGCTCGCTGCTCGGTTCCTCGCCGTGCACCGTGTTTGTGGAGTCTGCCTCCGGCATCCGCGAGGGCGGCCGCACCGGCATCACCGCCATCACGACCTCCTTCCTGTGAGTTTCCTTCTCCTTTCCTTCTCCTGACAACCTTGAAAGGCCTGGTTCTCGGGCTTCTCTCTGCAGTGACGTGCGTCAGGCTGTCATGGCGGCACTTCAATGTTTGCTCCGCGGGTGCCCGAGGGCTGTCCGCTGATAATAATGCTGCTGCTGACACTGACATATCCGTGCTGCACTGCAGATTCTTCATCGCCCTGTTCTTCACGCCCATCCTCGGTGAGGCTTCCCCAACATCACCGAGAAGGAAACCACCCTGCTGTGCGCGGTTGTCTTACTTAAGTGCCCAGTTGCGCTCTAGAGCCAGCTGCCTTCACCCTGCCTTCGCACACTGCCTTCACCCTGCCACCTAGCAGCTCATCTCCTTCACTTGTCGGCGTGCCTTCCTGACGCTGTTGCTGTTTTTGCGCAGCCTCCATCCCGCCATACGCCATCGGCCCGGCGCTCATCACCGTCGGCGCCATGATGGTCGGCAACATCGTCAAGGTGATGCTTCAATCGAATGTTCTACTTCCTTCTCAGCAGATCTCCATCGCATCTTGCAACGGTCGACAGCGTCGTCAGGATCCGTCTTGGCTCTCATATCATGTGTGTCACACGAGCGGGCTTGACCTCCACCATCGCTCCTGCGCCCCAAACCACCTTGTGGCAGTGCTGCATGGTCAGCGTGTCCAGGCGCCATTCAACACTTACTCAACAGATCCCCCAACGCGCAGCCGTCAGTGAACTTGTGAGCGAGCCCTTATGTCCATTGCTGACGCCCTGCACACTGCGCTCCCAACTGCAGATCCGCTGGGATCTGGTGTCGGAGGCCGTTCCCGCCTTCGTCACCATCGCCGTCATGCCCCTGACCTATTCCATTGCCTACGGTGTGCCTGGGGTTTGCGCTTTTTATCTAAAGCCTTGCAGCTATTAAATTAAATTTACTATTTAAAATATCACAAAGAAGATTTATTAGTTTAAAAAATGTGATTTATCAAAGCTTATTCTTGAGAAAAGCTTTTAAACTTAGAAAAAGACCGCTAGCATGACTGCCAGAGGAAGGCGCCTTGCCGTGAAAGGTGTCGTCTGATGGGCAATCTCAGTGCAACCTGCATGGCCCCGCTGCTGCTGGCTGCTGTTGTGTTGCGCTGCAGCTTCTCGCTGTCTGCTCTGCAGGGTTTATCGGCGGGATTGTGACATACATCTTGCTCAACGGCACTGGCTACGTGCTGGACCTCCTGACACAGAAGGGCGTGCCCTTCATCGGCCCCTCCGAGATTTTGCTCGACCGTGAGGTGCGTGTTGGGCTTCAGCCGGCGGTATCACAAGTTATACCGCCGGCTTTATACAGTGTCGTCAGCACCCGCAAAACGAAAGCAGTTCCCGCTGCCATTACCCATCTGAGCTGCCCACAGGGTCAGCACGGACGCAGCGTGTAGCCAAGAAAGTGTCCGTCGGCGGGCGCCAGCCCCCCATTTCACTTTTCTGTTGATTCATTCCTGCGTCATCTTTCACACCCTGCCAACCTCACCTTTGCAGGACAAGCTGGGGCGCAGCGTGTATGCCAAGAACGCGTCCGTCGGCGGCCACCTGGCGCAGGGCGTGGACGACCCTGTTGTCATGACGCACGGCAAGGACGTGGAGGGCGGGTCCACGTCGTCCGACACCGACGCCACGACCTCCGCCACGTAGGCGCGCCCATCCCAAAGGCCACCTGAGTATGCAGGTGTGCATCTACGAGTGTGTGGGAAGCGGCGGTTTGTCGCCGTGAAGTGAGGTGAAGTGAAGTGAGGTGAGACGTGACCCGGGGGCGTCAACAGCGCCCTCCCGCAAATTAGTGTGCCTACAAGCGATGGGCATCGACACTCCCCTGATGATCATTTTGACCTTTGCGCGGTGCAGGGGCAACGATGAGTCGCTGCGCCGCCGCAGCAACCCCGAGGTTGTCATGCACTGAGCACGGGAGCTGCGAACGTCCTACTTGACACGGCGTCGCTGTTCTCGGACAGAACGTCGCGTGACCAATGCAATCGCAGTCTTTGAGCTGGTGTCGATGGCGGCAAGGCTGCGGCCGAGCCAGCTGTAGCGTCGATTTTCGAGACTGCAACTTCACCTTTGAAGTTGTGGGAGAATTTATCGGATGGGGAAGGGTGAAACACTGGAATTTGTTCATGGCCGCCACGCAGCAGGACGCATCTGCTTCAGCGGGGTACCCATCCCTTCCAGTCACATTGCTGGTCCAGGATCTGTGTTTTTTTGGTCGACAATTCGCGTCAGCCGGCGAGGCTGAGGGCTCTCAGCGTGCCGGCCCTTGCTCAGTGCGCTCATCCTGTGCCCTGGCGCCGCAAATGGTGTGATGGGCAGTCTCGACGCGCAGCAGAATGTGTCGCAGTGCAAATTTGCGCCCGCCTGCATTTGCCGGCTATTCAAAGACCTGCGCTCTCTAGGTATAGTTGTCGGGCTTGGACTGCCGCTGTTTCTGCCGCGCTGCGTGTGCATTCGTTGCCTTTGATTTCGCTTGCCTGTACATCTTGTCATTAATTGGGGTTGCCAACAGACTTGTGCACAGCTCTCCCACTCAAAAACGCTACCATCTTGGTCTCCATTGCACGCTGCGCAGATGTGACTGTTTGCCTGCATCTCCGAAGCGATAAACAATCCCCGCCCTCTCTGGGGTTGGATGTCCCCGCCAACAACATTCATGGGGGTCCCCCCCTTTCTCCCAATACGCCTTCTCGAAAACTGACCATCCCGAAACTGACCATCCAACTTCATATCTGTCTCCAACTCCCTCTTCTACCTCTTCTAGTTACGAAGGAGACTGCAGCCTCACCCAGCCCGAGCGGTAGCTTGTGTTTCCATGCGTCCATGTCACCTCAGCCACCGCCCCGTCACGTCAGGTTGTACACCATCTGCCCGCTCCGCACCTCGCAGCGCGCCCGGCCCAGCTTCATGAGGCAGTTGACCGCCGCGCGGGCGGCCTTGGCGCTGCCCGCCGCCGCCTCCAGCGTCTGCGCAGATTGCCGTTGAGATCCGTTGGTCATGCATGAATGGCATATTAGAACATCCGGAGACTTTGCAGTTCCAAGACTCAGACGTTTCATTTGGCAGAAATGGTCATGTTGATTCATTGTAGATTCTGATACTTGGCGATCCGCCTCCTGCGTCTGCGTAAGTTAAATCAAACGCTTCGTCTGATTCTCCAGAGTGCGTGTACTGAGGACCATGCAAGACATGCTCCATGCCTGATGAGCCGACGCAAGACGCAGCTCTCAGGCAGTTATTCCAAGACAGTCACTCGTGTGGAACATTCTAGGTCTGTACAAACGCATGCCGTATGCGTTGTGGTTTGAGTGTCCCACCACCGCGGAGAAGCCGCCGTCCAGGCCCCTGGTGGCCTCCGCGGCCGCCAGCCCGCCCCCCAGCTCCTCCCATCCGATCTGCGCGCGGATGTAGACCGGCAGACCCCCGTACTCCTGCAGCGGGCGAGTTGTTGGCGTCACAGGCATCCTCGTATGGATACCTGTAACGTAACCGTTACAGGTATCCATACGAATGAAGCCCCTGTGCACTGCCTGGCGACTTGCTTGCGCTGACGATGCGGCATTTAAGAACGCTGTCTGGATGCTGCACCCATGATGTCGTCCTCAGCCACTTGGGGGAGACATCAGCACACCAGCTTGGCGGCACGCCACTTGGATGACAATCCCATTCATTGACTGCACCTTGGCGCTAATGCCGGTCGCGCTGGCGCTGCCTGCAGCCTTGGCTGTGACCGCCGCCGCAGACGCCTACATGCAGCAGAGACGAGCCTTCAGAGCCGACCTTTCACAGACGGTGCACTGGTACACCGAGTGACGACATCATGATACGGTTGATGCACAAAGGCGCAGCACAGCGCCGATATGAGCCTGCTGCAGTGCAAAGGCACAGCGAGTAGCACACACCTGCATCTTGATCGCCGCGTAGCTGGCCAGGACCGCCGCCGCCCGAGGCTTGGCCTCGGGCACCGCCTGCCAGCTGCATCGGCTGCTGCCGGCGCTGCTGCCGCTGGAGGTGCGGAACAGGGGGAAGTCTCCGGCTGCGAACAGGCTCGCAGCAGCTGCGGGCGCCGCCGCCGGCATGGCGGACGGCGCCGCCGGCTGCGCACCAAAGTCGAGGCTGCGCTGCAGCGGCGCTGCTGACGGCGCCACGGCGCCGCCAGGGCCCGCCGCAGTTGGTGCAGTCGCCATGAGCGGGGTTGGCACAGCGGCGGCGAACGCCACGCTAGCAGGCGCGAGTGCCGCAGCCTTCGGAGACTCCTCCCTGGGAGCCGCCGCACCAGCCCTGCAGAACGCCGCGCTCGCGGCGGCGACCGCAGCCGGGACCCGCTCGGCGGCGGTGGCCGCCGGCAGCGCTTCCACCTTCCGGCTGCTGGTGCCGGGACGGCAGGCCTTGGCCACGGACGTCGGCTCGTACGCACGCGACAGCAGCGATGCCGTGTCGGGCGAGATGGCCGCCGGCGCGTTCCTGATGTATAGAGAATGAAACAGCCTGGAAGGATTGACAGTGGAGGTATGCGACCAGAACAGCCAGGCGCCTTGTCCTCTGCATTGACATGGAGATGCCAGCCATGGGCGTCAGCCAGGAAGGCCGCCCGCCTTCTTGAGCAGTGCAGAACTCATCCAGCTGAATTACAAGACGCATGACCAAAGAGCTGACAGTGTGTGGCGTCTGTCACACAACAACGAAAACGGCACCTGCAGCGGATGAGCTGCGAGTACAGCTCCATGGTCGACTCCTCCTCAGGCTGCAGGCCGGAAGCTACCAGGCCATGCGGCGCAGCCGGCGCCGGCCCCAAGCCAGCTGAGACGCTCGCGCCGCAGCCTGCCGTGCAGCCGCCCGCGGCGTCGGCGCCGCGGTCGCCGCCGCTGGCAGCGGTGCTGGCCTCCAAGGTGCCGCTGCCCGTCGCCGGGTAGAGTGCGGCAGATGCGGCAGGCGCTGCTGCCGCAGCACGCCCCGCCAAGCGCAAATCTGCAGATGTGGCCCATGTTGCCGGCGTCCCGGCGGAATCGAATTCGGCAGAATCGCCAATTGCTGCGTACATGGAGGCCCTGCGGTGGGAGCCGCCCTGCTGCAGAGTGGGCGGCAGGGCGCTGCCACCGTGGGTGATGCCAAAGCCGCCTGAGACGCCGCCAGAGCCGTACACAGAAGCCCGCCGATCCGCGGCACTAGAATTTAGGACATGTTGCGCCGCGGGCGGCAGGGCGGCGTCTGCCGGGCTGTCCTCGAGCACGCCTGCAAAGCGCACGGTGTGTGACGGCCGCTGCAGGGAGGCCGGCGCCGCCGCCGCCGCCACCGGCTGGCCTTGCGCCTCCAGCTGCTGCAGCTGCTGTCCGGCGAAGACACTGGCCGGGACGGCCACCCTGCTGCCGAGCTGCAGCGGCGGCAGCGTGGTCGCCTCGGGCGCGCCTGCAGGGGCGCCGGCGCGGGCCGCATACTTCCGCTGCAGCTCTCTGCAGTGCGGTCATGTTCGGACATCACCTCAGCATCAGCTTGAAGCTTTTTGATGAGGAGCCTGCGGCAGGAGTGACCACCACTCTGACATGCACCTCGTTAAAGTTACACCCCACAGCTGCATCCGCCTGTGGCCCCCAATGAAGGCATTGTCACGCGTGATGTTGCAAATCAGGGTTGGCACTCAACCGGGACCGGCGGTTGGCCAACCGCAGTAACCGCAGTTACTGACTGCCAACCGCGGCTAAAATCTGCGGTTAGCTGCGGTTGGGTTGCAAGAATCTCATTCTACAGATGT
>JAABUL010002750.1_pt1 | contig 28255 bp, 7 predicted proteins | sample 5559151 | NCBI WGS metagenome assembly JAABUL01 (sample SAMN10711876, study PRJNA513368) | rock metagenome | isolation source: Antarctica rocks | place: Antarctica: Victoria Land, Pudding Butte sud
TAATATAGAATAGTAGCGAAAAAAAAGAGCAAACGCAAAAAAAAAAAAAAAATTAAAACAATAGTTAAATATGCAACGTTGTGTGCGAGCTCGACAACATTATAATAATTATATAAAAACGAAAGATTATCGCGATAATAGCAAGAAGACTTTCTATTGCGCAGATTCGATAGAATTTGGTCTTCGATTGTAGACACAAATCTTTCTGAAGCAGATCGATTGCGCGTCCGAATAGCTATATGCGACGCTCGCGCGTCCGTCGATTCTAATCCTCCGCCCTATACTATAAGTATTAAAACTGTTTGTTAATCGAGAGAAAATACATAAAGAAAATATCAAAATGTTTTGCAAAAAATATACTGTTAAAATCGAATACTCTGTATCTTTTACAAGCAAAAAGTATTTGTTAACAATAGTATTATAACAGTCTAAAATCTAAATAGACAGAAAACAAACAATAGAATTGATTCGAAAAAATTTGAAAAATATTATATTTAAAACTAAATTGTCTAATTTCTAATTGCGCTGTTCTCTAAATCTAAACTTTCAAGTGCTAACAAACAAACTGTCGACAAATACTGAAAAATAGAAAAAAAATGTAGTTTCGATATATTCGGAAACAATTTGACTGCAAAATATAGAATCTAAAATAAAAAAAATCTCGATTTTAAATAATATAATGTAGAAAAAATAAACTTCTGATGTTTCTCTATTTTTTCTTGAACAATCTCGATTTTTTCGAAATACTGTTGCAGTTTGTATTACAGATAAAAGAAGCGATATCGATAGCGAAATTGAGATAGACAAGATATCGATATTTGTAGTTAATACTGTTGCAACAGAAAGAGTGTTTTGTTGACCAATTTTTGCTGCTGCTCTAGCTAGAGCGTTTTTACAGTTTTAATTTTGTTTTTGTATTCGATAAAATTTCTGCAGCTCTTTTGTAGAGTATTTAAAAAATAAAGCTATAACTGTAATATAAGTTGGATTGACTCGTGTAGCATAAAAGCAAGAAATATTGTTTTAATAGTGCAAAATAGAAAAATAGCAATCTTAGAACTCGATAAAAACAAAAAAAAAAACTCAATCTAATAAAATAAGCGTATCAAGATTCTCTAGACAATATTGCTCAATTAATATAAATAGATTTGAAAATAGATCTATTTGAAATTTGAAATAATACAATAGATTGTATGTTTCGAATAGCCAAAATAGAAGATTTGTCTTAAAAATCTTTATATATAAATCTCGAACTATTACAACAATAGATAGACAAATCGAAAACTGCTATTGTAGTTAGCTATTGCTTGTAGATAGAAATCTTTATTTGCGAACTAAATATAGCAAAAATTTAACAAACTTTAACAATAATTTAAATAACTATTGAACGATCCAGTAACTTGTAATTTATATCAGTAGAATTATAGTATTGAGTTCAAGATTCAAGCGAAAAATATTTAGAAAATATTTTCTCGCAATACTATTGCAGAAATTTCTTGTTATACAATAGTAAGCGATCGAGCGTTCAATAACAAACATAAATAGTTTTATATTTTGCAAAAACTATTTTGTAGCAAACAATACAAATCTATATATTTGATTAGTTAATCTCGAATTTTGATTAAATATTTTCGACAATTAGAATTCGACTTGTTGCAAAATTGTTTGTTCTACTATAGTAAAATATATACGCAAAAGATTTATTGCAAAACTAGTATTTTGTAATATATAATTAGTAACAGTCTCGCGACTTGTATAAGACTATTAATAGAATTGTCAGTAAAATCTACAGTTATAATATGTATTTTTCTGAATTTATAGAAAAAAGTGTTATACTAATATTTTGATAAATTTTTAATAGATTTATCTAAAAAACGCATCTTAGTATCTCTGTATAATATATTATTTATTATATACAATAAAAATAGAATAATCTCGAGACTTTTTGTCTTCTCTAAGAAAAACAAATTCGAGTTAAGATAATCGATATCGAATTCGAACAAAAATATTATTTTTGACAATACTAAACAAATAATATTTCTGATCGATAGAATTCTCGATCTGCGAAAAGATTAAAAAAAGCTATATAGCTGCTGTTTGCATCAATGTTTGCCAGATACAATTTTAAGAGAGATATAAATTTGTTTTTGATTTAATAAATTGCAATTAGCAAATTGTTAGAACAACAACTTAATTTTTCGAGTTTTTCGATTTGAGCAATCTACTGTAGAATCGAATTGTAAAATCGATAATTAGCAATTTCTTTTTGCATTTATCTTGCTAGTACTATTAATAAATATTGCAATTCTCTTGTTTCTGCTAATTCGACAATTTAGATATTCGATTTATATTGAATTGATTGTAAAAATAGAATCTGTAAATTAATTGAATTTTAATCGAATATATAAACTGCAGAGTGTTCAAGACTTGTAATTCTGCAAAAGTAGAAATAGAATTTAATAATTTCTTAGCGTTTAAAACTAGCGTAGTTTCGGTTAGTATATCAAAAATTGTTGAAACAATAATATAAAAACGATTAAACACTGTTGTACAGAATATAAATAACAGAAAAACAATAAATAGTATATATTTTCTTGCTTGTTCTATATAAGTATAGAGTGTTACGATAATTATATATATTATATCAAATAATAGAAAGTAATAGATTAGATCTAATATCTTAATATATATAGCAAGACAGAAATTTATTTCTGCATAAAGTACTAATATAATAGAAATAAATATAATAAAAGAATCTACTAGCAAGAAAATGTTTGACAGTTTCTAATATAGCTGTGCAATAGTACTACGTGCTATAATATATAGAAGATACTATTATTGTTTTTCTAGTTAACTAATAGTAACTAGTGCTTAGCTATAAGTTTTGTTTGACAAAAATGTATTGTCTAAAACTGAATTGCGAAAATAGATTTATATTTATTTGATTTATTACAATTATTGTGCAGATTTGTGTCTATATACAATAATATAAAAAAACAGTATCGAAAATCTTCTTGTAGAGATTTGTTGAATCTTATTTTGCGACAGATAGTAGAAAAGAGATAGAACTCAATACAATAATAGCAGATCTTATATAGATGTGTATCGGATATAAATAAGTAATATAATACTAGTTACTATTATTTTTTTCTAATTGATTGATAGTAACTAGTGTCCGACTATAATTTTTGTAATTAACAGAAAAATTGCTGTCTAGAATTCAATTGTTGTTTTCTATTTAATACAATCGATTATTATCAATATGTAGATTTCTTTCCAAATACAATAATATAAAAGAACAGTATTGAAGATTTTCTTGTAGAAATTTGTTAAATCTTTATCTTACAATATAGAAAAACAATAAGACTCGATATAATAATAGTAGATCTTGTGCAGATGCGCATAAGAATAAATAATATAATACTAGTTACTATATTTTTTTTTTAATTAACTAATAGTAACTAGTATTCGACTATAATTTCTTTTTTAACAAAAAAACTATTGTTTGAAGCTAAATTGCGAATTTCGATTTAAACTCGAAACAATCGATTTGAATCTATATACAAGTTTGTTTTCTTATACAATAGTATAAAAAACAATATTGAAAAACTTCTTGCAGCTATATAGCTTCTATTTTGTTGCTTTTGTACTTCGCAATACTTGATTTACTATTAGATTTAACTACTAAAGACGCTGAACTATATTATAAATACTATATAAATTAATTGTCTAAAATAATTACAAGACTAACAAAATTTGTCAATATTGATAGAACAGAATACGTTTTATTTTACTCTATTACAGAAATCTATTGTACATTTTACTATTTTTCTAATCTGTTTTTCTTTTTTATTTTATTCTGTTTCGATCAGTACTGCTAAATTTTTATCTCTCGAATATTTTTAAATCTATCTATAGATTACAATAAGTTACAAGACAATCTTAATATAAATCTAGTTTGTTAAAAAATTGTTTGAACAAATTTGTCGAATATATAGTTAATTTTATTTCAAATCTAAGTTTTTTTTCAAAGAACTTACAATTTTTCTCGAAAAAACAAAATTAATATAGACTGTCTGTATAATATAGACTGTCTGTATAATACAGACTAGTATATCTATAAATATATAAAATATAGAAAGATCTAGAGAGCAGAGCAAATATTGCTATTAATTGCAAAAAAAGATAGAAAAGAACAGCAATAAAATAGTAATAGAAATAATTGTTCTAATTTCGACACATATATTAGTTAAATATTACAAATCTCGAGCTTGCAAAAGCTATTTTGGCAGTCTTGTAAATTTTGTATTTATTGTCGACAACAAATACAACTATATTGAATTGCATATAGATATCTAGAGTCGATAATAATAATAGTAATAATAAATAAAGATACAACTATAGAAAAAGAAGATAGAGAAAATAAAAACAAAATATTATCGATTAATCGAATCTATATAAGTGCCAATTGTATACTGAATTGAAATTTTCTATTAGAAATACTGTTAGTAAAACTATATACAATCGACAATAATAACAACAAGATATTTCTAATTATATATAGTATTTACTAAATAAATAATACTGTATAACTGAAATAAACTGTCAAAAAGACAACAAAGAATTGTTCCAAGTTAATTTGATTTTCTAGAATAAAAGTCTGCAACAAAGAATTTAAAAATATTGTTTTTAAAATTTGTATAAACTATACTAACAAGTAGTTAGTTAATTTATTAGCAAACATTTTACAAACAATTGTGTTTACAATAGTATTGCGTCTATCGAAAAATAATATACAATACAATATTGACAAGTTGAACAGATGCGCTGCAAGTAAAAATAAGTAATATAGTGCTAGTTACTATTATTATTTTTGTAATTGACTAACAGTAACTAGTGTTCGACTGCAAATTTTATAATTGACAGTCAAATTGTTGTCTAAACTTGTATTGCAAATATTTTATTGTATTTAAAAAAACAAATCTAATTACAATTAAGATTGTCAAAACTAGCTTGAACTTGTAGAGCAAGATAGTAAAATATATATAAAGTTTCAATAAACAAAATCTTGCAACAGACAATAGTTAGAAAATAGAAATTGATATCAAATCTATAGTAGATATACTACAAACAAAAATAAGTAATACGACGCTAGTTACTATTTTTTTTTTTTGATTAACTGATAGTAACTAGCTTTTGTTTGTAATTTTGTAATTGGCAATTTAGATAGAAGCAAATAATAAATTGCGAATTTTTTTATTGCGTTCGAACAATCGCGATCGATAATAGTGCAAGCTTTTGTCAATATGTCTTGATATCGAGAGCGATATTGAAAACTGCTTGTAGAGTTTGTTGAACAAATGTTTGAAAATAGACAAGAAAAATAATAGAATTTGTTTTTATATTGGTTTTTATAAAAAACAGAAAGATGCGAAAGCGTTTACAACTGTTAAGTTCAGAAATATCAATATTCTATAGTAATTACAACACTGTACTATCGTTTTAGATTATTTTGATAATAATCTGAAGAAATCAAAAACTAAAGAACAGATACTTCGACAAAAAAATCAAAAAAAAACAGACGCAATCGAGATACTAACAAAGACGCAACCGAGCAGATCTTTTTGCCAGATTGCGAAAATCTCCAAGTTCTAGCACCAACCGCTCTTAATCTTAATCCGAACGTCCATAACATGTTATATTTTAGTTACAATTAACAATTAACTATATATTGTACTTTTATAAACAAAAAATATATAAAGATTTGTTATTTTATATATTATTTATATAAAATAATATATAAATAATATAAATTATTCGAAAATTTTACTAAGATTTAATATATAACTAAAAAGTATTAATAATTTAAATTATTAATTTATAATTTATAATAATCTTAAATATATATCTATAATTAATATATATTAATTACTTTTTCTAACTATTATATTCTTTTTTACTTATATTTATAAAATATTAATAAATATATATATAAGTTTTACTTATTATTTCTTATATTTGTACAATTTATATTTAACTTTCTTAAGTTAATATTAATAAATTTCTATAATATATAATACTTTATATTTATTAATAATTGTTTACTATATAATTGTTGCAATTATTATAAGCTTTATATAATTTAATTTTAAAATATTTGTAAGATTTTTTATAAAAGTAAATATTATAACTATATAAGTTAGAATAATATTAAATTATTTAAGCAATATATTATATTAATTTATAAAACTTAAATAACTTTTATAACTAGTTTTTACAAATAAACTAATATTATATAAGTTTAACAATAAATATATAAACTATTATATATATTAAATATATATATTTTTTCTAAATTTAATATATAAAAACAAAAGTATAATTAAATAAATTAATAAATATTTATATAAATTATAAAAACTTTATATTTTCTAATTTATTTTTATTATTATAATTCTTTTTTTTAACTTAATTTTGTATCTTTTTTGTATAGATAATTTAATATAAATTAAACAAGTTAATATAATCTTTATTAAGTAATATATTATATTATAATACAATTTATACAATTATATAATATTTCTTTTGCAATATATATATAGTTTGTATAGATTTTATTATTATATTTCGAATTTAAGATATATAAGTCGAAAATATCTACAATTCTCTAATAGAAATTATACAAAAATTGCAAAAATTGTTCTTTTTTATTATTACTTTATAGAAGTATAATTTAATATAATAACTTATATATATAATTATATTTAAATTACTACTTTTTTGTATAACTTTAATATAAATTTATAAACTTTAATATTACAATTTAAAAATAACTTAATTAATATAATTAATTTTGTAGAAAGTTTGTTTTAAATTATATAAACTTTAATTATATAAAATAAACTTTTTTAATCTTAATTAAATATTTAAAGTTTATATTATTATTTAACAAATTTTATATAATCTTAAATATTAAATTTAGCAATTTAAACTAAAATATTTTAAAATTTAAATAAGTTTTAAATTTTTTATAATTATAAGTTCTTAAGTTTATATAAATTTTAAAATTTATACTTATATAGATTTTTAAGTTTATATAATATTCTTTATTATTAATTAAGTTTAATATATTTTTAATTAAATTTTCTTCGAAGTAATTTAATTTTTTTAATTTTTTTATTAAATTTTAATTTTTTTAATTTAATTTTATTCTTTTTAATTAAATTAAAGATTTTTCTATTTAAGTTGTAGTTAAATATTAATAGTTGTTGTATATTTTTATATATATTTTTATAAATTATATATAATAAAAATTAAAAGTTATAGACTATACAATTAAAAGATTAGTAAAAAATTATATTAATTTATTAAATATTTTACAAAGATATATAAGTTTATACAAATTAAAATATAAGTTTTTATAATTTGTTATTCGACTTTTTATATACTTTATAACTTGTTATTCTTTTAACTATTTTATATAGAAAAGAAATATATTTGTATTAAAGTTGCTTAAATCTTATATAAACTTTGTAAGTAAAATAGAAATATTATATTTAATAAAAGAAAGAAATACAAATAAATATTTCGAAAATTTTATAAAATTTTAATTGTATAACTATATCGATATTTTATTTTTTTACTTAACTTAATATAGATTTTCTAGAGCTCTCTAAGCTTTCTAAGCTTTCTAAGAAAGTCTAGAATTAGAATTAAATTACGTAATCGACTAAATCGATCTAAATATACAAAAATTGTATTTTTAGATTTTTTTTTTTTTTTTAAATTTAACAATTTAAAAACAATCTTAATTAAGTTTAGCTTTAAAAGTTTTAATATTTGCAATCTATAATATACGCTTAATAATTAAATACTTGCATTAATATTAATATTAAAATTGTATAAATTGCAAATTTAATTAATTCGAACAAAGTTTATTATAGAAACAAATCTTAACAATCTAGATATTCTATATATAAATTAGGAATTATAATAGTATCTTCTAATAGACAAGTACAATATTGTTAGATAAGACAGAAGAAATTCTAATTATCTCGCGAAAATTTAATGTTTTGTTAAGAAATATTTGCGAAAGTATATTTAGTCTTTTATTATTAGCTTTTCTTAATTAATAAGTATAATTCTTAGTTATATTTAAAACTTTACAAGTTGTATTTGTCTTCAATTTAAGATACAATAACTTTTAAATACTTAGTCTTGCTAGCTTGCTTAGAGCAGCTTAGAGCTTTAAAAAAAAATCGATATAGACTAATTATATTAGATTAAATTATTAAGTTTAAATTAAATACTTAACTTAAATTAGATTAAATTAATTTTAAAAGTTAAAATCGAAAGATTAATTTAATTTCTAATATTAAAATTATTAAATTAAGTTAATTCCTAATATTAAAATTAAAAATCAAATTATATAAATAGTAATTTCTTAAAAATACAATATTTTAATAAAAGTAATATATATATATAATATATATTAGTAGTTATTGTAATAAATAAATAAAATAGTTTAAAATATATTAAAACTAGTTAATTTTAATTAATTTTTAGTTTTTTTAATATTAATTTAATTTTAAAAGTTAAAATCGAAACTTAATTTAATTTTAAAAAAATCGATATTTAAGTTAGTTTCTAATATTAAAATTGTCGAATTAAGTTAATTCTAAAAGTTAAAATTAAAATTCGATTTAACAATTAATCTATATACAACTTATTAAGTAGATAATTACTTAATTAGATTTAAATTGCTAAGAAGAATTTTTTTATATCTATTATAATAGACTAGATTTAATTGGAAAAAATATTATAAATATTATAAATTATCTTTCTTATATAGAATTATCTTTTTACAATTTTGTATTTTTAATAAATTACTTTATAAAATCTCGATTAATATTTAATATTAAGTTTTATACAAAGTTATATAATATCTTAATTTAAGATAACAATTTTTCTAGTTATTTTTTATAAATAAATAAAATATTAAATATTTTTTAACAAAACAAACTTAAGTTATATAAAAAGACTTAATTATTAAAAGTAATAACAAAAATATTTTAATCTTAAAACTTCTATATATATTAAGACTCTTTAGAAGATAGAATTTTTTTTTTCTTTTTAAATAATATATTAATAATTTCGAAACTTTTGTTAATAGTACTATTAGTAACTAATAGTTAAATTAGCTAATATATTAATATATTTGCTCTATAGTTTAAAGCGCAAAGTTAAGCTACAATTAATAGAATTTGCAAATATATAATTAATATATATTTTGTTAAAATCTAATTTTGTACTTAATATTAAATTATATAAATATAATCTATAAATATAATCTATAAATACAATTTATAAATATAATCTACAATTATTATAGAGATATTTCTATTAATATATAATTTGTATATAGAAATCTTACAAATTATTTAATTCTACTATATAAATTATTATAATATAAACAAATTATAAATATAAATAAAAATAAAGTATTACAAAAGTTTATAAATATCTCGAATATTAAAATTAAATTTCTACTAAACAAATATTAAGACTTTTGTTACTAAATAAATCTTAAATTAGTTAATAGTTAAATTAGCAAAATTTGCAACTAGTATTTTCTAAGTAGAAGCTTTTAAATTGCTAATATATTATAGATTTTAACAAATAATTAACAACAATATTTAAGATTAAAGAGAAAATATAATAAAAATATTATAATTAAAGTTTATATTAATAGAATAACAATAAAGTTATAATAAATTTATAATAATAAAATATTAATTAAGTTTAATAATATAAAGAAATAGTCTCTTAATATACTTTTTAAAAGTTATTATAATTTCGATAATATAAATAATATTGTTTATTGCAATTGTTTAATTGCTAAAGTCTTAAAATCTATAAAGATAAATTAATTAATAAATAGAAATATTATATTATTATATAAAGAATTTATTAGTAAAGATATAGATTAAAACTTTATTAATAATAAAAGTTATAGTAAAAATTTAAGATTAAGTTTAATATAAAATAAAGAAAACTATTATATAATTAAATTTAAATATAAAATTAAATTTAAAAAGTTTTAAAGTTATTTTAATTAAAAATCTTTTATAAAATTAAAAAGAAAACAAAAACAAAAATAAAGAAGCTAAAAAACAAAAAAATTATATATATATTTTTAAGTATAACTTTGCTTAAAAACTAGACTTTTTTTATTAATAACAAAATATTTTTATTAATACTAAAAATATTATCTAGATTAATAAAACAAAAAGAGAGAGAAAAAATATAAAGTAACTACTATCTCTTTAAGTAGAGTTGCGTAGTTAAGCAAGTTAAAATAAATAATATATATAATAGTAATAGTAGCATTTGTAGTAAAATTAATTGCTAAAAAATACAAATGCAAGAAAAATCTCGCTTTCTATAAGATACTTTCTTGTTTGCTATTAAGAGAGAGCAATACGCAAACAATATTTGTTAATTTAATACTAGTTTTGCTTAAATCTAGTTTGTACAACTCTTTGTCAAATATATATTAATATATATTAAATATATTATTGCAAAGCAAATCTAATATTGCAAAATATACTTTACAATTATATTTTTTTTTAGAATCTTAATCTTTAAGATCTATATTATTAATTCTAGCTATAATATAATTTCTATATTGTTATTGTAGCAATATTTACAAAATTGCGTATATTGCAATATAGATGCGCAAAATTCTACTTCGCAATTATGCGCTTTTTAATAGCAATAAATAGAAACAAATATTTAAAGTAACTTCTCGCATTCTATAGATAATAAGAAAATAATAAATATTTGCAACAATATATTTACAAAATTAATATACAACTTTGTAGATATACGAAATTCTACTTTATAATTATTTTTTACAACAATAAAATAAAAACAAATATCTAGAATAATTTCTTGTATCTTATAGATAGTAAGAAAGTAATAGATATTTGCAATAACATATTTACAATTATTACTTTTGTCTATTTTAATAATTGTAAATTTATCTTCTTAATAGAATTGCTTTTAACAAATATTAGATAAACAACAATAATTTACTTTTTTCTATAGTATATAAACGCGTTGCTATTATTCTTAGATACAATATAGTAATATAAATATTATTATTATTATCTTGCTTTCTTGCTCTTTATATTACTTCGCAAAACAATCTTATAAATATAATTACTTCTATTTTTGCGTCTATTTGTAAGCTATAAAGATACTTAATTATTGCAATACTGAATTTAAATTAATATAATTAATATTGCAATCTTTAAGTTTATCTTGCAATAATAATAATAATTTTTATCTATTTTATAGACAAATATTGCAACTTTATAAATACAATTATAGATATTTATTCTTTAGCATTTTATTTGCTTATTGCAATTAATATATAAGTATTAAAATTATTTATATACTATATAAAAACAACTTTGTTTTAATTTTAATTGCAATAAAAATAATTGCAAGATTAATTTAAAAATTTAACTAACTTTTTGTTATATAAAATATTATTAGTACTTTTACGAATTATTAAACAATAATAAGTAGCTTAATAGTATTAATGTTGTTTTAAAAATAAGACTAATATATATGCAAACAAATTGTTTGCGCAATTTTAACAAACGTTTTTTGTTTATTGTTGTTGTTGTTGTTGTTGCTACTACTATTGCGTTTGCTCTTACGTTTGCTTCTATACTTTTCTCTATTATTCTTGCTTCAACTCTTGCTTCTCTTGCTTTAGCTTCAATTTCTCTTGCTTTTTCGACTTCTTTTTTATCTATTGTAATTTTGCCTACGTTTCTTGCTCTTCTTAATCTACTTTTTGATTGCAATATAGAATATATTTGTAAATTAAAAAAGATAGAAACAAAGCTAACAATATACAATAGTTGTTTAATATTATTGCTATATATTTGCTCTTAAACAAAATCTCTTTATTATATATCTTCTAATAATAGATTGCGCTATTAAGTATTTTCGTTGCTCTATAGCAAAATATCTTTGTAGATTAAATTCTATTATTGTTATTGCGTCTCTTTTTGTTTTGTGCGTTTGCTTTATTGTTGTTATTATAATAGTCTTTTTTATTGTTGTTAACACTCTTTAATTAAGAATAGATTATTATATATAATATAATAAGTACAACGCACAAACTTTAAAAGAAATATTAGATTAATTCGCAGAATTATAGTTGTTGTTGTTAACAACTTCTTTCGCTTCTCTTAAATTGTTTGTTATTATATTATAATTCTTAACTTTAATTGTTTATTTTTTAATAAAAAATTTTGTATTAAAATTTGCGAACTATTTTGTTGTAGTAAATTGTATTGCAAAGTTTACAATATATAAAACTAATATATATTAACTTTGTTTATAATAATAATTGTTTTGTTTATAATAACTACAATTGAAATGTATCTTGTTTGCTATCTTTAAGATAGCAAAAACTAACTTGTGTAAATATATATATATAATTGTATTTCTATATATTAGAATTCTAAATCTTTGCGCTATTATAAAAGTTTTTATAGTTTTAAGAAATATAATCTTCGAGCTTTAATTTAACTCTTCGCTTTATTTGTTTTTGCATAATTGTTTTCGCTTTCTTAATCTACTAACTATTTGTTTCTTTTATCTCTTTTTTTTGATATCTTCGTAGCTACGCTATATTTCTTTTGCTTTTTCTTAAATTCTTAAGTCTTATTTATTGCGTTTTTAAGATACTTCAAAGACTTCTATATATTTTTTTATAAAATTGTATCAAGTTATTTAATTAAATACTTAAATATACTATTTTTAATTTGCTTATTTAATACTTTATTTATATCTTATTTTTTTTTATTTTCGATAAAAATTAATTTTAACTTTAAATCTTTGTTTCGCGAATATTAAGATTTAAGTAGCAAAATATAAAAGATAGTATAAATTGCTTTGTATTTTGCAAATAAATTTAATTAATATATTTACTTGTTTTTCTTAATTAAAATAGTAAAGAGTTTTAGTTAACAATAGTTAATTTTTTTTTTGAATTATAATATACGTATATTAATACTTTGCAATAGCACTTTGTTGTCTATTTAAAAACTTATTAATTTGCAATTCTTGTTATAGCTTCTTGTTTATTGCTTCGAAACAACTACTTACAATTCTCTTAAATATTCTCTAGTATTTCGCAATTATTTTGTTTGTTTTGTAGCTAAAGATATCTTTTTTGTTAAAAGTCTATTTACAAATATATTTACGAAATCTACAATATAGTTTGTTAATAGTTTGTAAAAAGCTTTTTTAATATTTAAGTAAATACTATTATTATATGCGAACGCAACTATAAATAGCAGCTTCGATTAATTATTCTATCTATAATTATAATAAATACGCAAATAATATTTTAAGATTTAATTTTGTCTTTTTGTTTAATTATTAATCTACAAATAGAATACAATATTAAATTAATATTTTGTATCTAAATATTAATACAATATCGATTAAAAATAACTTATAAAAAGCAAATCTTTGTTAAAAATAATATTACGTATTATTTTATAATAATATACAAACTCTTTTTATAAAAGTTTTGCAAAATCTTTTGTATTAAGCTTCTTAATAGTTGCGATATAGATTGCGTACTTAATTAACTTGTTAACTAATATTAAAATTGCATTATTAATTTTTCTAGTATATAAATCTCTTATAGACAATATATTTATAATAAAGTTTATTGTTATTGTTTTAAAGAATTGCAAATCTTTAGAAAATATTAAGCTAAATTCTTTATATAGTTTATAATAATAGATATATATATATTAATAATTAAAATAGATACAAACATACTTATTAATTTCTTTAACTATACTAGATTAATAATATTTTTGTTGTATTATATTTTCGATTTGTTAATATACAAAATACTTAAATATAAAATTATTATAATATATACAAAGAATTTTAGTTTTTGTTGTTGCGTTTTTCAAAATATAGATTGCAAGATTTCGACGTAGCAATTTATTCTCTTCGATATTCTATTTCGAAAGTTTATTCTATTTACTTGTAAATCTTTGACGCTATTGCTTTTTTATAATAAAAGCGTTCTTCTATTGTAGTTTTCGCAATTACGTTGCTATTAATTCTTTCAAATTAGCAAAGAACTTCTTTAACTCTACAATTTGTTATATTAAAAGTCGAAACAATACAAAGTTTAAAATACTATATAATCTTTCGAAAACTTTTTTATCTAAATCTATAATTCGAATATTTACAATAGTAATACTATTTAGTTGCGCTATTAAAATTGCAAGCTTAATTATAATAGAAATGTCTTTATTTTTCTATAATTTTAATTAACATTTTAGATTGCAAAATTTGTTTCGCAAGATAGACAAAGAATTGTTATTATTATTCTTGCTATTATTAAATTTTATAATATTAAATTTTCTTAATAATATATTTGCGAAATTAAGTTTTTTTTTGCAATATTCTATATTAAAGTTAAACGCAATTAATTTCTTAATTTAACAAACTTGCTTAATTGAAAGCTTCTTTGTAATTATAAAGTAGCGAAAATTGTTATAATTTATAATTACGCGAATAATAAGTTTGCTATTTTGTAGATAATATCTTTAAAGCTTAAAAGCTAGCACAATAGTATAGAGCTTTTTGTTATATATATTTTAGCAAACTTTAGATTCTTTAAACTTGTAGCTAATAAATACAATAAAATATTATTGCATATCTTTGCTAAACTAACTAAGTATATCTTTTGTTTTATAATTCGATGTATCAATTTTTACGCAAAAAGAAGTATTTTAATTGTAGTATTCTAGAATAGAAGCAATAATAAAGACAATTTTAAGTATCTCGAAAGTTTTTTTAACTTTTTTGATATATATAAATTGCAAACGTATTTCGCTTTTCTTTGCATCTATTATTAAATCAATTAAAGATACTACAATTTAAAAAAAATTGCAAATAAAGTGTCGATAGAATTTCGCAAATTCAAGAAATACAATAATATTTTTTGCTAACTTTAATTTAAACTATTCTTAAATAGTTTTAATACAAATTTGTTTTATTTAAATATCTTGCTTTTTAATTATAAATTCTAGAAAGATTATTTTATTGCAATTAAATGCGCATTTCGATAGCTTTATATACAACTAATATTTAAACAATATACAAAATATTTTTTGAATATTCTTTTAATATTGTTTTTCTAAATTTAAGTAAATAAGTATATTATCTAAATATATTACGCAACAAACATTAATATACAATCTTAATATATAATTTATATAAAATTAAAAGATAGCAAAAGTATTAACAAAATTAAAGAGCATAATTTAATACTCGAATTGCTTGTATTAAATACGAAAAACTATTTTTTATTTATTGTTTTAACAAATCTAGATACAATAATACGTATTACGTATATTAATTTTAATAAAATGCTTTGCATTTATAAAGCGCTCAAATATCTCTAAAAGAAAAGAAAAAGAATATTTATTCTTAATAGTAATTTTATTAAGTTTGTAATAATCTACGCAAAAATACAAACTATCATTAAACTTCTTTACAAATAATACTAAAAATTCGATAGAATTATTAAAAAAATATATTTAGTTTTTCTCTAATATGTTTGCAAGATATTTTTGTATTGCAATTAACTTATTTTGTAATATATTATATATATATCTTATATATAGTATTTTACTCTCTACAAGATTAATTAAATGCTCTATTTAATTATATATATTAAGTGCGTTTAAAAGCTTTTTCAAAAATATCTCTATAATTTTCTTGATTTAATTTGAAACAACTAACTTTTCAATCTAAAATATATTGTATTTCGCAATCTTTTTTCTTGTATATCTCGAAAACTTTTTCGAAGATAGTATTTAATACGAAAGCGCAACGTAGACTTTGTTATAATTTTTAAAAGCAAATATAGCAAGTTATATAAACTTCTTAGAATTAATAAAGAATTTTAACTAAACTTTAAGTAATTTACTAAACAAACTTTTTAATACTTAATTTAATTTCTTAAAGATTTTTAGAATATTTTATTAAGTTAAAGATTATATAAGTATTAATATATTTAAAGAAACTAGAAACTAGATTTTAATATATAGAAGTATTACAAAAAGTATAGATCTTTTATAATATTAAAAACTAGATTCGAAATTACTATTTAAAGAGATATTTAGATTAGTAATTAAATAAGACTTAAATCTATACTAAATTTAATATATAGAATAAAAGAGAAAAAAGAAAAGAGAGAAATAAAATAATATTAATTATATAAGATTATAGACTTTATATTTAGCAAAAGTTAATCTAAATCTAGTTTAGTTTAATTTAAATTTAATTAAGATTTAATTAAGAAGATTAAATAAAATTAAAATAAAGATTAATTTAATTAATAAATATAATTAAAAAATTATTAATCTAATACTATAATAATTATTTATTTAAAACTATCTTAATTTATAAATATTAAATATATTTAGATTAATAGTTATTAAGTTTAAATTAAGTAATTAATTTAAATTAAGTCGAATTAATTTTAAAAGTTAAAATCGAAAAATTAATTTAATTTCTAATATTAAAATTGTTAAGTTAATAAAAGTAATATATATATATAATATATATTAGTAGTTATTATAATAAATAATTAAAATAGTTTAAAATATATTAAAACTAATTAGTTTAAATTAATTTTTAGTATTTCTTAATATTAATTCGATTTTAAAAGTTAAAATTAAAAATTAAGTTAATTTAATTTAATTTAATTCTAAAAAAATTAATATTTAAGTTAATTTCTAATATTAAAATTATTAATTTAATTTAATTTTAAAATTTAAAATTTAAATTTAATTTAACAATTAGTCTAAATATATTATTATTATATTATATAATAAATATCTAGTTTTACTTAAATATATTTAAATATTCTATAAGTATAATTATTTAATATAAGTTTAAAATCTTTTTATATATAATATTAAGTTAATAATAATTATATATTATTTAAATATTTTAAGAGTTTTTTTGTTTAACTTTAATTCTATAATCTATATTATATATTATATATTTTAGCAAATTAAATAAACAAAAAATATAATTCTTAATTATTATATTATATATTAAAAAAAACTAATTTAATATTTTTAAAATTTATTACAATTTATTTGTAAAAATAGAAAATCTTTATTAAAGTATTTATTTTTTTTTTATAAAAATTATAATTCTAGTTTAAATAATTTAGTAATATTTATATATTCTTTAATATTAATTTTATTAATATATAAAGTATTATTTTATCTATTATTTAAGTATATAGTTTTTGCAAAAAGTAATTTTTATATAAATTCTTTTATTAAAGAATTTTATACAAGAATTTTAAAAAACTAATATATTTTTTCTTTATAATAATTATTAATAGAGTTTATTTTTATTAAATTATTAACTTTTAAATTTATTAAATTTCGAATATAATATTTTAAAAAAGATAAGTTTGTATTATTATAAAATTTGCAATTGTTATATAAGAATAAATAAATTAATTTATATAATCTTTAAATAACTTAAAAATAATAAAAAGAAATACTAATTAACTAATTAATAGATTATTAACTAGAAATTAATAAAACAAAAGATATATAAAAAGAAAAAAAAGAAAAACTAGAAAAAAAAAATTGCTTGTTTTTAATTATAGAAGACAAGTTGTTCGAAGATTATATTGTTATACTTATTAAAATTTCTATTTTAGTAGAATTGTATAGTAAAAGAAACTTATAAAATATTTAATTTAATATTAGAAATATATTAAAAACTTAAAATATTTTAAGAAATTTATTTATACAATTACTAAGCAAAAAAGATCGAAGTCTATTTTGTATAAAATTTAATAAAAAACTATAAATACTTAATAATTAAACTAATATTTATAATTTTAATTTTAATACTAAGATATAAGATCTAATCTTAAAAAGAATAGTTTTATAAAAGAGATAAAACTAGATATAAATATTAAGCTTAAATATAATAAGACTAAACTATAAATTTATTAATAGAGTATTTCTATTATAAATATTAGTCTAATTTTATAAAACAATTCTATTCTAGATATTTCGAGTATATTATTTACAATTTCGGGAGAAAGACTTTATATAAGCTAATTCTGCTATTAATTCTCTATAAAGACAATATTAACATTTCTGCTTATTTCTACTTGCGCTAACTTAATTAGGAAATTAAAATTATTTATATAAATTAGTATTGTTTAATATTTAGTTCGAAATTTTTAGCTCAATTGAACTAGTACTAGAGACGTAATAAATTATCGAAAATAGAATTTTTCGATTTTATTAATAGATTAACGCTTATAGACGCGAATTTATTTATAGAATTAAAAAATTCTAATTTAGATAATTTATTACGTCTCTAGTACTAGCTTAATTGGACTAAAAATTTCGAACTAAGTATAAAATAATACTAATTTATATAAATAATTTTAATTTTCTAATTAGATTAGCGCGAGCAGAAACAAGCAGAAATGTTAATATTGTCTCTATAGAGAATTGATAGCAGAATTAGCTTATATAAAGTCTCTCTCCCGGAATTGCCAATAATTAATATTGTTCTTAACTACTAATAACTATAATACTTAAGAAGCACAACTAGACTCGAAATATAATTGCTAAGTTCCGGGGATAAATCTAGAGTTGCAACAACTTTAGATTAATTCGTATTAAATTCGCTCTAAAAGTTAATATTAATTTATCTCTTCGCTATAATTATAGTGATGCAACTACTTTATATAGGAGAAATCTTTATCGAAAGCTTGCGCTTCTATTGTTTCTACTAAGAGAACTATATACATTAATGCTAACGTCGAATTCGACGCAAACAAATACGATAAACAAGATAGTTAAGAATAAGAAAGGGAAAAAATTATATTCTTTTCCTTGAATTACAAGCAAATAGACAATTAGCTAAAGTCTTGAAGAATTTTTAATCGAAGCTTTGAAACGATAACCGTTTCGTGACTGATTTATGTTTGATTTTCTTATTAAAAGTAGATGTTCGCGAATAGTTATCGCGATTCTTTGCGGCCTGTATGTATGCGTCATGGCTAATATAACTACTCTCTCTATAGAAAGAAAAGTAAATGTTTCTCCAAATCTCGATTGATTGATCTCTGTAACTGGAAGAAACTTGTCACAGCACACGTTGTCTAAAGCAGAACAACTGTCTTCTTACTAAGAATAGATACTTCTGCCTCTGGAACATGGAATTGCAATGGGGGTATTTAACAGTGCTCGGGTCTGCTAAGTAAGGACGATTTGCTCTACTGAGTTGCAAGACGGATGCTCATATAGTCGCGGGACCGTGGCAGTCTTCAATGACGAAGAGTTTCTAGGAGAGAACAGTTGAAAGAATACTGGAAAGGTTCTGCTGAAGCTGCGCTTTAACTGAACATCTGGCGCAGCATTAAGGATTTCATCATAATGATACGTCTATGCTCGCTATCTCAAGCCCCCGTCGCCGTGAGAATACTTACTAGAGCAAGCACCAAGACGCCTGACCAGTTCAACCCCTCATCTGTCACCCCACAGCTCATAACATCGCCAACGCCGCCCCGCCCGCAGCCAGCACCACCCCCGCCACCTTCGCCGCATTCGTCGGCGCCGGCCCCTGCGCATCCTTACTGACAATACTCATCTCCGCGGCGTCGACACTCGAAAGAAACGCCACAGCGCTGGTCGGAAGCGCGGAGAACCAGGAAGGATCGGCAGTCGCGGTGGCGAGGCTTTGGTCAAAGGCGTTGGGATTGTTGTTGATCTGACTTAACACGCTGGCGGGGATGCCGGTGGAGATGGCTTGCACAGCGGCGGTGTAGCCGGGGGCGGTGGTGAGGGAGCCAAGGTAACTATGGAGGTCGTGGATGGCTTTAGTGGACTTCGAAGCTGCGTTAGCTTGGTGAGATGAGTACTGCAAGGGAAGGGGGGCTACTTGAGCAGGGCTGAGCGTAGTCTTGGTCTGGGCACGAGCTAGGAGGGTAAGGGCGGATACGACCGCGGCGCGTGTGAACAGCATAGCGACGGGAAGACGCACTCCACAGGCCTTGATGCCGAGAAATTATCGCGCTGATAGAGTGGTTCTTGGCAGGTGTGCTTGTGGAAATGGTGAGCCAGGAAACGCACTGGTGAATTGAAGTGAAACGAATTGTGGGATTAAAGCTTGATACGAGGGACGTTCGGAGAACCACTGGACGAGTACGAGGGACTTCCGCGACCGACACTGCAATGCCACTCTTTATGTCGGGCGCCTCAGTACAATCATGGGATATCATAGATAGGACCATGCTCCTCCATCCAGTCCAAGGGCAACAGCATCGGATTCGGGACACATACATGAAAATCCTATTGGATAAAGAAAAGTAGTTCTCGGGCTGTGGGGTTTAAGATGCAAAACCAAAGGCTCAGCAGGGCATGAGTTGCCAAAATAAGGCGTCAAGCGACACTAGGCCTCCGAAGGCCTCGAGCTCTATGTTTTAGCTCATGTCTCTCTTGTCTCTCAGGCCGCCTTCCAATACAGTCTTTCCACGACGAGTTGGAATTACAACCAAAATCGGCTCGATAATTTGCTGGGGAGCATCGGCGCATCGACCTGTGCGCGTGATAAAGACGGCACACGCCCAGCAAGCGGGCTTTGTGTGTGTTAATGCTGTTGGACGGGGGATGATTCGCTGAGGCCACTGCTTAATCGCATGGCTGCATACACGAGAAAAACGTTGTGTGACCCGACAACGTAAAACGTCCAAAACACCTCCTAGCACCCGAGGATCCTACCCAATGCTCGTTGGTTGAAGATCTGGAGCTAGTGTTTGCTTGGCCAGCAATACGCGGTCTTTGAATTTGGTAGCTTCCTGATGGATGCGATTGCAAACATCTTTCCAATCCAAGAAAGAGGCCCAGTACACAATATATTGTCAAAGAAACGTCTATCTCTACCTATTTTGTGTCTTCTAGACCGATTCTTACCGATGCAGAAGCTTATTGGTTGCAGAGATGTAAGTCTGCATTGCACACGACTTCAAGCTGTTAAATATGCTTGGGCTAAGCTTTGCATATGTTTAATTTCTCCCCCACTTTAGGTGTACTCGGATCGCGGGCATTGATCAATCTTCACAGTTGCCGAACAGGGGTGTAGCAATCTTCTCCGAGACTGGCCTGCTATTCCATGCGCCGGCACGGAGTGCTGCACTCGGTGCTTGGCAATCATAAAAGAACGCAAGGACGGAAGATCGATGGACAGAATCAATAGTAGAGATCCATAGCTAAAGAGGCGAACCGTCAAGGCATTGCTTTTATCTTTTAGAAATATCCAGAGTTCCAAGGACGATAGCTTTGCATCAATGGCTCGAGTATATAATTTCTGAGCCGCGGCCAGTACAGCTCCGCGCCGTACTTTTCGGCTAGTAGAAGAAGGTCGAGAAATTTGAAGATGCCGTAAATATCATTTGTACCGACTTCGATCTGTGGCAAAGGACCTCACACCTCCTACGTGATATCTCAGCGATGAACAGGAAGCGGACAGGAGGAAATCTAAGAACGTAGCTTACCAAAGCATCTGTTTCACGGGACTTCCCCCAAGCAATGTATGTAGACCAGCGGTGGCCGTTTATGCACCAGTAAATCACAGGTGGCATCTGGTCGACGACACCACGAGATATCGCAAGTGCTTCTGCTGCTTCAGAGTCACGGCCAAGAACATCTGTAATGTACTTGAAGAAGCGGACCCGGGATCGGGCATCTCTTGCCCAGAACTCTTCGGCGTGTGTAGCCTCTGTTCGGGAGTCTGCGCCGTCTGCTGTAGTACCCTCAATTTGTGGATCCTAGCGGCTCATTAGACCGCTAATTGCACCGCAAAATCATTCTCACTGCCCCCAACATCCTCTATAAGGCCCCTCCGAATGTGGCTATCCTCTCTACGTACTTTACGCAGCGTCCGTTACGAGCATTTGTTTGTTAATTTTGGAGAGCGATCGCCCTTTCGGCCGAAATCCGGTAAAGTTATTAGCGCTTGCATAATAGTTGTCGCATCTGCACATTATTTTTAGATCTTCGATCCCGTCACCTAAATTTGTTAGTAAAATTTTGAGAATATCAAATTCAGTCAATTTGTTACGACCCTAGCTCGTTACAGCTAGTATATACCCTACAGAGTAGTCTGTAGCATATAGCACGATTATCTACATGTTCGACAACTTAACAAGCAAACATTGCTCGACACGCTAATAAGCGAATTCGATATATTCGACAATAAGCAAAGCGAATAAAGCTCGATATACTCGACAACAAATATAACAAACAAAAAGAATCTTCTTTAATATATATAGATTCCCTAGATATAACTCTTTTATAAATTGTGTTTAACTTATTTATTAAATTACTCTTTATTATAGATACAAGTTGCAAATTCTTGTTATTAAGTAATTGTTTATATTGTCTAAAGATATTTACAAATCTCTTTAATAATATTAATCTATCTTAATATTTTAGTTGTCTAGATAGCAACGTAATATAATTGATCTTTATTAATATCTAGATTTGTAAATATTTATTAATTTGTAATATTTTTAAGTCTTGTTTGCAATCTTATTGTCTCTATTTAATCTATATTACTTATCTTGTTGCTATTATATCTAATAAATAATAGATAATTATTAGAAAGAATACTATTGTTTGTTGCAAAAATTAAGAAAGAATTGCAACTTAATTGCTACTAAATACAACAAAAAACTAACAAGTAGAAAAAAAGATATAAGAATATATTTTTTAATTAAAAACTAACTATTGTTATTGTATTTTAAATTCTTTTTTTTCTTTTATTTTTGTTTTAAGTTTTTCTTGTTTAGTTATTTCTATATCTAATTTTTCTATATTTGATTTTTCTTTTTTTGATTTTTTGTTTCTTAATTCTTTGTTTTTTGATTTATTTATCTTTATACTATTGATAGAAGATTTATTAATATTAGATTTACTATTTAACTTATAAATAAATTTAAACAAATTATCTATTAATAAAGATTGTAATTATAATTACAATTAATCTACTATATTTTTTTTAAAAGTTTATATATTATTATATTGTACAATTTAAACTTTAGCTTTTAAAAAAAGATACAAAGATAAATTAATTTATTAATTATTATATATACAATTGTCGAAGTTAATAAAAAAAAAATAGAATTTATTTAATATAATAAAGATAGTTGTTACATTGCTATCTAAACAACTAAAGTATTAGAATAAATTAATATTATTAAAGAAATTTGTAGATATCTTTAGACAATATAAGCAATCTCTTAATAACAAGAGTTTGCAACTTGTATCTATAATAAAGAGTAACTTAATAAATAAGTTAAATACAATTTATAAAAAAGTCGTATCTAGAAGATCTATATATTAAAGAAGATTCTTTTTGTTTATTTTGTTTGCTATTAAATATATTAAACTTTGTTTGCTTTGTTTGTTGTTAAATATATTAAGTTTGTTTACTAGCGTATTAAGCAATGTTCGTCTATTAAATTGTCAAATATACAAATAATTGTGCTATATACTATCAATTGTTTTGTAGAATATATACTAGCTATAACAAGTTAAGATTGTAACAACAATTAAACTTAAATAATTTATAATAAAGATAAATAAAAATTAAGCAATTGTTTAAAAAACTTTTAAAAAGTTAAAAAAAAAACTTCTATATTATTGTTGTTTTAAATAAACAATATAGAACAAAACAACAATTTAAATAAATAACAAAAAAAAGAAGAAAAAAACAATTATTAAATATAACTAGAATAGCAGTATTCTTTTTAAATTAAAATATTTTTATATATTATAAATTGTTTTAATTTTTGTATTAAATAGTTTAAAAAGATATTCTCTAGTATTAATACTAATAATTAAATAAAAAATAAGTTTAATATAAAAATTCTAGAGCTAAAACTAGAGAAGTAGATATTAAAAAAAAATTAATAATCTAATCTCTATTGTTATTAGTATTAAATTCGATAATATTAGAAACAAGATATAAAAGATAATACTATCTTATATTACAATAGATATCTAACGCAATAAAATAGAAATAATATTATAATTAAAATAGAAATACTTTTCTAATTATAAATTAAAGATTACTATTAATACAATCGATTAATTTAATTAAAACAATAATAATTAAATTACTATCTTAACTATTGCTATTAATAAATACTTTTAATTAAGATTATTATATTGTTATTAAACTTAAACTATATAGCAAAAGAAACAATTAATAAATAAACAAAATTACAATAAATACTCTAATAACTATTGCAAAATTTTAGTCGAAAAATAGCAATATAATAGCAATATTTGCTCTAATAGATATAGTATATACTAAACAAACAATAGTTGTTACTATAAATTTACTAATTTGTAGATAAAGTAATAAATTAATTATATATCTAGCAAAGCAGAATATATATTAGTTAATATTTCTCTTTTTTTACTTTGCAATCTTTTAAAATAACAAAATAGATTTATATCTTCTATTAGTCGAACAACAATTGCTTAAACTAAACAAAAATTAACTATTAAAACTCTTAATTAATTAATTAAGATAACAACAAATATTATTTAATTAAATATAATTAATAATTTTGCCAAATTAATAGATAATATAATTGATAAAAAACAATCTTTTAAGACTTTTTCTATTGTAGTTTTTTAATTTACTTATTTGTATTTATTTATAAAGATATTAATAATATTGCAATAACAATATATATATTAGTCTTAATTAACAATAGCTTCTATATTTGTTTTGTCTCTTTTTATAGTATTTGCTACTATTGTTGTTGCTTTAATATTAGTACAATATTAGTATTTTTGTTTATAAATCGATTTAGCAATTCTATTAATTTAAAGATAAAAAAGAGAGATATTATTATGAAATTTTAAAATTAAAAGATAGTTACAAATTATTTAGAAAATTGTATTTATCTTATTAAAACAAAAAATATTATAAGAAAACAAATATTTAAACTAAAGAACTATATAATAATAAAAGACAAATACTTATATTAATATTAAGTAGCTATTAATTTAAAATTGTCTAATCTCTTAATTATTAACTTTAAAATAGATTTCTATTAATTTAAAACTATATATAGATTGTTACAAATAATTTAATAGTATAATTAATACAATATTTGTTAACAAATATTGTCTATTATTTTATTTATTTCTCTTTTCTTTATTTTAACTTCTAAATTGTCTTCTAAATTGTTTGCAAAAAACAATAATAAAAAGATCAAAAAAATATATAGCAAGAATAATAAGAACAAAAATAATAAATATAGCAAAAATAATAAAAGTAAGAAAGAAGAATAAAATAGAAGAATAAAATCTAATTAGATATTAGATTAAATATATTTTCGAAATTAATTTAAAGTTTCTATTGTAATAATTTTAATATTTTAAATTGTTAATTGTATCTTTTTATATCTTATAGAAATATATTTATTTTTAATCTATTTTTAATATAAATATAGATTTTATCTCTATATATAAAATTAAAATAAATAGATAGCAATTTAATTTGCAATTCTTATATCTTCTATATTTTGCAAAAATTATTTTTGTTTATTATCTAAGATACGTTTTGTTTCGATACAAATATTAGAATATTTATAGTATTATATTAATTAAATTAGCAATACTTAACAATTTCGAACTATTAATATACTACTTATTTATATAGACAAAAATATAAATACTATTATAATTAGTAAATTTATATAAATATACTAATTATAGTAGTATCTATAAAAGAGAAGATACTAATATCGACGTTTTTTTTTTGAAGCTCTAAGTTGCTTTGAGCAAGCTAGCAAGACTAAGCACTTAAGAGCTACTGTGTCTTAAATCGAGAGCAAATACGACTTGTAGAGCTCTAAGTATAACTAAGAATTACACTTATTAATTGAGAAAAGCTAATAACAAGAGACTAAATATGCTTTCGCAAGCGTTTCTTAACAAAACGTTAAACTTTTGCAAGATAATTAAAATCTCTTCTATCTTGTCTAACAGTATTGTACTTGTCTATTAGAAGATACTATTGTAGTTCTTAATTTACGTATAAGATATCTAGATTGTTAAGATTTGTTTCTATAATAAACTTTGTTCGAATCGATCGAATTTGCGATTTATACAATTTTGACATTAACGTTAACGAAAGTATTTGACTACCAAGCGCGTATTGTAGATCGCGAATATCAAAACTTCTAAAGCTAAGCTCAATTAAGATTGTTTTTGAATTGTTGAATTTTTGAAAAAAAAAAAAAATCTAAAAATACAATTTTTGCATATTTAGGTCGATTTAGTCGGTCACGTGATTTAACCCTAATCCTAGACTTTCTCAGGAAGCTCAGGGAGCTCAGAGAGCTCTAGAAAACCTGCATTAAGTTAAGTAAAAAAATAAAACGCCGATAAATTTAATATATAAATCTACCAAAATATTATCTCTATTAGCAATACAAGAAAAATATAGATTTTGCAATTATTTTAGTACAAAGATAGATTTTATTTTATCTAATATACAAAAAAAAATTAATCGATAAAAAAATCTATTGTATTGCTATATTAAATATTAATTTAAATATTGTTTGTATTTTTAAATTATATTGTTTTGTCTACTACTAAATTAGAGATCTATTAATTTTAATATCTATCTTATATACAATTTAATATATTTTCTTTGATATTATTGCTTTTATTTTAATTAGATATTTAGATTTCTTTGTAATATCTTATAATTACTCTCAAATCTATACTATATATTATATATATATTAATAGTATTTCTTTGCAAATCTATTATATTTAGATATATTAATAGTATATTGCAGAAAGCTTTTAAAGTTGTTTTGAAACTACAATTGCAAATTTTGTTAATATTACTATATTTAAATCTTGAGAATATTAAATATAAACTTAATAGAATAATAATTCGATAAACAGAGAGACAAATAATAAATCAAATATTTTTTTGTTTTTATTGTCTATTGTATGCGAGCATTTATATAGATAAAGATATTATTTAAATATATTATATTTTGCGACTCTAAATAGATATTGCAATATAACAATAGTTTATTTATAATTTATTAATATTGTCTTTTGTTATTATAATAATTTTTCTTTATATCGATATACAATAGATAGCTCTCAACAATATAGATAGATAGTATACTATATATATTATCTCTTTTAATATTCTAATACTATTTAATATCTATTTTAATAGATTTATATACTATATATTGCTATTTTATTGTTAGTTTAAACAAAAACTTGTCGAAGAATATTAATTATTTTGTTGTATAATTAATTATATTTGTTTATTAGACAATATAAAGTTGTTTTTTTTAAGAATCTATAAATTGTTCTTTCTTTCAACTAATTAACTTTTGCTTAAAAAGATATAATATTATAAAGTTAAATATATTTATATTCTATTTTTTCTTATAATATAGTATTAGTTTGTCGAAATATATCTATAGATATTGTTTGTAATATTTAAGAAGACTCTTTACTATTAATAAATAAGTTTGTCGAAAATTGTTTGTTTTAAAACAAGAAAGATATAAAATATTATAGTTGTTTTAAATACAATATTTTTATTGCTATATAACTCTAGTAATGCAAAAAATTTTAATAACAATAGCAAAAGAAATTTAATAACTATAGAGAAAATTAAGAATCTTAGATTTAATAATAGAGTCGATTCTGCAACATACTATGCTTGTATATAATTGCAATATTAGAAATTAGTAAATATTATTGTATTTAAATCTTATAAATCGATAATTTGTAATTAATTGACTGAATTTGATGTTCTCAGAATTTTACTAACAAATTTAGGTGACGAGGTCGGGGATCTAAAAATAATGTGCAGGTGCGACAACCATCATGCAAGCGCTAATATCTTGGCAACAGATGGACCCAGAACCTGTCCAGATGTTCGCGCACTGTCTATTTCACATACAACCAAATCGTTCGATTACACCAGCTCTTCGAACAGTGCTCGAAAGATGTCTTTCGAGATCCTTCCTGCGGAAATTTTAGATGTCCCTGCCATTGTCGCAATTCACCAAGCTG
>JAABUL010002752.1_pt1 | contig 28249 bp, 29 predicted proteins | sample 5559151 | NCBI WGS metagenome assembly JAABUL01 (sample SAMN10711876, study PRJNA513368) | rock metagenome | isolation source: Antarctica rocks | place: Antarctica: Victoria Land, Pudding Butte sud
AATCGAATACGATCGAGCGCGCATAAAGATAGATATAAAGGCCTATGTAATAAGCTACGTTGATTTTACGTTGGCCCCCTACGTTGTACGGTGGCCATTCCGAATACTTTATTGCATCACCTCGTACGAGTACCTCCATTGTTTGACATGGAATTACAAATGACACACTTGTTTTCCACCCACTTCCTTTCATTTGTTTCTAGTTCATCTGGATCTTGATTCTAGGAGGTAGGCATCCATTGTAGCGGCAGCATCGTCTTCAATACCTGCCACAGTCCAAGTATAAAACAACGAATGCTCTGCCAGGCTTGTGATCTCCTTCCGCAAATAACTTTGTCCCCACCCAAGCTGATCTAGGAATCTCTTTCTATCTTTTGAATAGAGAATAATGTCTAGCAGCCTTTTCGGATCCTCTCCATAGAGCTGGCCTATGAACTTCCCTCTATAGCTTGATTCTGACGTGAGAACCTCGGCAATGAATCCATAGAATGAAAACCTAAGCAGACTTAAATGAGCTAAGATGTCTGCGGCTTTCTCTGCATCTGTAGAACGCGCGCTCGCCACAGGATGCGGAGCAGTTTGACGAAGGGTTGGAGTCTCCACTGGTAGCTCTGGCGAAGATGGAGGCCACGTCGGACTGGTCATAGCCACATCACTAAGTGGTGACAAAGATCGAGAAACGTCGAAAGCCATTGTGGTCACGTCGTACGATCAAGACGTAAGTATACCAAGTTTCAATTATATTGCGGAACTTTGCATACAAAAGAAAACATGATCATCGATGGTTTGGACGCGTAGAAAAACGAAGAGACCCCTACTCTCAAAAACATAGGTACTAATGAAAGACAAGGATCGAGGGGTTAGCGTGGTCGAGATTCAAAGCTGAACAAATATTTGGCGTTTAGATGAGCATACTGACTGTTACCTACAGAAATAAATATGGGCAGTCAAGTATCCTTCATCAATCATGAAATCACGATATATATGAGACGGAGAAAGACGTTACGAGCACGCATTTAGTTGCGTTAGTGGCCGAATCCGGTTAGTAGTGGTTCTTGGCAAAGACTGGAAGGCAGAAAAGACGCGTCTGCCATTGCTTGATAATGAACTAATAGTCCGACGGTTTTTGAGGTACTTCATTGCCTTCTCTATGTTCTTCCACGCTTGATCTTGAAGTAGAATGCGGCAGCTTTGCTTCGCGATCTGAATTACTTCTGTTGGTTTAGAATTGCTATCTATATACTCGCTACATCCCAAACCTGTCAGGACCGTGCCTAGATGATACAATCAATGGAGGTCAGGATTGATAGTGCTTGATCTTTAGAGGTAGCTATAACTGAATATTAAGAATACAGAAGAAGGTTGGTACAAAAGCTTCTATTTATGTAATGTTCAGAGGCTGCGCTAGGCCCGAAAGGAATGTGTTTGTGACACGGGAAGGATGTGATGTAGGTGAACAAGGTGTTGGTGAAAGAAAAGGGTGTTGGGGAAGGAAAAGGGTGTTGGGGCATATCTGGGCCATATCTGGGCCAAACCTGACTAGCTCGCTGGTTAGCCCTAATCATTACGCAGGGAACTCGCTAGCGTTCACTGCGAATTGATTAGGGCTTCAGCCTTGTTCAGCCTTGGTACGCTCGTAACAAAACCACTCTTTCAGAATTTGCTTAAGGACGATATTGTCAATGAACATTTATAGGTCTATCTGACGTCTAGCCTGATCTGTTATCAGTTCATTCTTCGACTACCAACTTACGAGAGTACTATTGGAACGTGTATATTTCCTAAAATATTAAACAACATGTCAGGCTTTTTGAAGTTGCTCCGTGCGAAGTGGTCTCCTCCAGCTGTTCCTACAACTTCTTTTGCTGGAAAGACAGTTTTCATCACTGGCTCCAATACGGGCCTTGGCTTCGAAGCTGCCCGGCGGTTCCTTGCCCTTTCTGCGTCAAGGGTCATTTTAGCAGTCCGCTCTCCGTCAAAAGGGCAGAAAGCTGCTGATTTGCTCGAAGCAGATTTTCCAAACCTCAAGGAGGGAAGCATATCAGTATTACCTCTCGACATGAATAGCTATGCTAGCATTGTAGCATTTGTTGAGCGTATCAACGCCGATTTCGAACGAATTGACGTTGCTGTACTGAATGCTGGACTACTCAATCGAACATATTGCAAGAGTCCCGAGGGCTGGGAGGAGACATTGCAGGTCAACACGATATCTACTGCTCTACTTGCCCTCCTTCTGTTGCCAAAACTACGAGCCGCAAAATCGGGCTCTTGGGGTTTAGCAAACCTCGTTGTCGTCTCTTCCGGTAATCATACCAGGGTGAAGCGTTCTTCGCTCCCGTCCTCTTCGGAAAACATTCTGAGGGCTTGTAATGCCAACACTGGTACCTATAATGGCCAGCTCCAGTACAATATCTCCAAGGTATTCGTCATGTACGTGTTCAGGGCCCTGTCAGCGTTAGCAACTTCTCAAAACGGCGAACCGCAGGTGCTAGTCACGGCTTGCTGTCCTGGTTTCTGCGTGTCGGATCTGGCTAGGCCGTACGATGCATGGTACGAAAGGATTTTCATTTGGCTATTCTATAAAATATTTGGAAGGAGTCAGGAGGAGGGGAGTAGAACACTGGTGAGTGCTGCGGGGTTGGGGTTGGAAGGCCATGGAGGATATTGGAAAGACGATCATATACTGAGGTAGGCTGTCTTCGTTTCGACGCACATTATGCCAAAAGGGCACTTGACAAGGGTTTCCAGCTTTTGGGGCACCTGCTAACGCCATTTTTACCATTAGACCTGGTGGCTTGATCACGAGTGCTGAGGGCAAACAACTACAGCAAAAAGTATGGTCAGAAATTGTCGATGAATTAAAGACGAAGGTTCCCGAAGTCGAAGGACTCGCTAGCAGTCCACTGTAGATTGCTAACAAGGACGGCCGACTCAGGCCTTAGGAGATACCGGATGGTTTATCTGTCATCCATCCGTCTTTTTCCAGTGCCATATTATTCAAGGTAGAGTTGGTCTCGAAATAGCATATATTCTCTCAATTATTCGGCCTTTCCCGGGCCTTTGCATGATGAAGTCACAGAATTTCAATGTCTGATTTGCACCCTTATCTGGATACGTGGGTGAAGCGCGGCCAGTCAGAGTTTCAGGTATACAAAAGTGAAGTGCCTTGGTGACTCTTACGTTCAACAAACAGCTTTGAGATTAAACACTCATCGAACAGTGCAGTATTTCACTCTGGCGTTGGACATGTTTGGGATTATGTTTCAGCATACAAGGGCCCGTGAATAATTATACTTCATAGATGATGACCTGGAGAAAAACTGACAGATAAGGCCTCTGAGTTAGGACAAGCTTCAACCTTTTACAACGTATGTTGATGACTCTCCAGGATCACGAATAGTATATGACGAGGAAAGCTCAGCTGCCAAATCTACCGAAAAGATATTCAGGTACGTTAAGCACTATACGCTAACAAGACTGAGGCATCCCAAACTATATATTCTATCTAGCCTCGAGTCGCTACAAACATGCCTGATCGTGGCGATGTACAGAACCCTGGGCAGGTATCGGTTTACGGGACACCGATGCAAGCCCCTGATGTTCCCAGGAACACTGATCAGCACTCAATTTCCTTAAGCGCAGATGCAGATTCGTCGCCAGATAGTGAACTGGGACTGAGCCACAACTTCCTACATGAATCGCTATTCCAACCACGGACGATCCAGTTGCGGATAATTTCTCAACGAGCATTGCATAATCAGGAACCTAGTAAAACCTCTCATGCGCTTGGCGCGAGCAGTAGCGACCGTAGCGAAGATGACAGTGATCATCACCACGTGGGAGAAGGCAAGAATGAGCATGCAGAGAATGTCGCACTCGTGCCGTGGATCAAATTGGCAATCGAAGGTGCACACAACATCGTAGCCGTGTTTCCTCCTCTGAAGCAAGGCAGCCTCGGTCCTCTATTAAATCTCTTCTGGGTTGAGCATCATTCCGGTGTCCTGAACCAACGACCAAACCAAACCATCTATTATCGCCCTGGCCGCCCGACTGACAAGGCGGACTGCCGACAATGCGTAAGTCCCTACTATTTTCCCCGGAAGAGGGTTCTTGCTGATTTTCCGAACCTTAGTCAATGTGTAGGTATGTGGATGAAGATCATAAGGAGGTGCACGTTTTGCTACCCGATAGTATCATGGTATGCCCGCGCTGTGCTTTTCTACCATATAAGTTTACGCCGGAGGATCTCATAAAAGAAGCGTATAGTATTTAGGGGTTGATGTATGAGAGCAGGTAGGGTTGAAGGAGGATCTATCAGAAATTGAAGCTCATGCATCACGTATGAAAATCCAATTCCAAGCCAGCGCTCTAGTGATTGTCGAGTATTTGCTCTCCAACCGCATCGAGTGTTCAGACACAACCACAATGACAAGATCCATAATGAGGAGTTAAACGCCCTTGGTCTACAAAGCTGTTGAATACCGGTCCTATTAGGATTCCAAATTATGTGCCATTCAGGACAGGACGTTGGGACCATGTAGGCTTCGCTACCTCAAAGCGAAACGTACGACCTAGGCTGGTGGCGCTTTTCGGAACAGACGAAGATGTGCAGGCAATCAGAGATTATAGATCTGTTGACGGTAATGATCTGAAGTGCAAAGAAGATGGCGTGTTGCTGCGCTGCGCCGTTCAACAGTCAATCTGCGGCTTTGCTGCTGGCCGAAAGCGAGACGATCCGGGGTAGTAGTGCTGGAGGTGCTTGTTGGCATGTTTGAGTCCATCAGTACAGCGAGTTTTATAACTGCATAGATGTTGAAGTGGAACGACGCTGACAGAAATTAGCCGAGGGAGGTCTACATCTGAGCAAACTTTACTCCTTGACGAGATTTATACCACATACCAGGTGTTACCGAGGAGCGAAGAGGACAGCGCTGCTTGCTGGTGGCTCGTTGACATTACTGCTAACGCAGGCAGCGCAAACAATTGCTAGGTATAAGATTGGCGTCGGTCCTCGTTGCGACTGAGGCATTACAAACCAGAAAGCATTCTCACCCGAGTAGATCCAGACTCAACGGGCCTTAATACAGGTCTATAATTCTCAACTCATCGCAGATATGCGAAGTTCAAACGCGGTCCAGTCCTCCGAATCAGACCAAGCAGCAGCTCGCGATGATGAAGACACCGTAGCGGGCGCGAAGGAATGGAGCAGCGATGAAAATGACACACCAGTTGGAAAAATAGGGATACCTGGACCCGTACAATGGTCGCTCGCCTGCCCTCCATCAACGCTACAACTATCAGCGCTTCCTTCACCAAACCGTCGCCAGCGGCCCTCCGTCAAGTATTTGGTCGAAACCATGGATGATTTCGAGGATCTACAAGACTCTGGACTGATGCGTTGGCTCCCTTCCCGTCCGAATGGCTCTTTTGATGCTTGGAGATGCGTGAGTACTTTTCTGGTTCTGTGAGAGAGCTTGCTGATCACGTTGAAAAACAGCCTAAGTGCAGTTATATCGATGAATATAATAACAAGGTACAGGTTTGGTATCCGCAGTACATTTCGGAGTGCCTCAGATGTCGACATAAGCAAGGTGAACCATTGGGGCAGTCGTGAGGTAGTGTTGCCCAAGTAAGGTAGCGGCTTTGGATATCTGGGCTGCGGGTCGGAATAAGCTGGATTTGCTTAGGTTCTCTGAATACATGTTGATTCTGGTAATTGTTTGTTCTGGAAATATTAGAGGTAGGAACTTCTCGAAGTCTCTCGGCTGTAGAAGAACCGATAGCAGTTGCTAAGTATCGTGCCCAGCCCTTCAGGAATGTGACGATGTACAATCTCCAATCCAAGTTGCCACATACCCTGGACCAACAGCAGCACCCAAATCATTCTGAAGCCTTGAACATTGGCCCGAAGACGTCAGCAAAGGCTGCAATCCCTCATGAGACTGGTGCACATTCCAAGGGACGTCCGGTATCGTCGCGGCCTTAGATAAAGTGTCTTAAGCGGACACCAAAAGAGAGTACGACGAGACTAAAGACGAGGGAGCATGGCTGCTCGAAGGAAGACATCCATGCTTTCCCTCCCAATGGGTAAAAGCAATTCAAGTTTGCTACTCTTCCAATAGTAGTTGCCTCTGTACCGAGAAAATAGAGAGGGTATACGCGTTCGTTGAGAACTGAGGTTGTACCTCGACCCGACTCGAGAGATAGCTACTTCTGAATTCAACTTCCTGCGCAGATTAAGGGGAGATTGAGTTGTACAATCTGCGTACCTAATTCACCACTCGACAACGCCCGGTTTCATCCACTTTCATATAGCTATAGCACAAGCGTCATTATATGTTTAGTTCGCTACTCTGACCTTGTTTCTTCTACCCACCTTTGATGCCGTTCATTGATGGCTTGTCGGGGCGGCGAGAGCGTCGCGCTATCGGTCCGCTCATAGTATGGTGTAGATTCCCCGCTATCAATTTCCATATCATCCTCCACTTCATCCGGTTCAACTTGATGCGTATTCTTGCGAACGACGTACAAGCATGTTTGATGGTTGGCCTCCAAAGAGTGAACTGTGACAATGGTTGCTACGCCGATGGTTTCCCTTCGCAAAGTATCAATAGGCAAAAATGTCTCCAATGCATGAGAGCCAGTGAGCTTGACGGCACATGTAAAACAAGGTTGAGCTTGCATCAGCCTAACGCAGCCATTTTCTAATTTTGTATATGGTTGAGAGTTACCGCAGAGTCGCAAATAGAGACGCCGGTGATCAAATTGTTCAATATTCATAACCCACAATCGACCATACTGAAGTTTAGGTTTGCCGGGATGCTTTCTCCGGCATCTCTTTGGGTACGATTGTGGTTCATGAAAGACCGATAAACACCACTGCTTTGAGAGCTGTGGTTGGAATGCAAAATGCTCCTGAGGGTCACTATTGGCGTCACATGATGCACGAAGCACTGTCCACTTGCAGCTCCACTGCGAACTATAAAATTTTTGAATGAAAAAGGAACCGAGACATTTCGTTCCAGAGCAGGAAATCCCAATCATATGGTACGTGACTCTAATAAATGCCGCCCGTGGGCAACGACTTGGAAAGTTTCTAAATATAAGAGCTGTAAGGCGGATGACGAAGGTAGCACGTCTGCATGTGCTTCGACCCTCGATAGAAGCCAAGAATAGCTGATAATGGTCTCAGCAAGCACGCGTAGGCAGAAGCTTGTGTCTGGCGAAGTAATAAGTGGGATTTCCAGTTTGAAAGTCTCTTGAGCTGATGCACTTAAACGACGGCACAAGCTGCAGCTGCAAGCCTCCTGTAGACTGAATAGATTATCTCTTAGATTCAATCCCCCCGAAAGTTCCCTTGGCCCCGAGCTTGGAAGAAACCGGTACTTGACATATTTCGTTAACTCGGGTAAACGGCTCGCAACAAATTTCAAATATCCTCTTCCTCTGCTATCTTCGTGGGCAAAGTTGAAAGGCCTCCAGATGACCTCAATCGGAGATAATGCTGTTCTATCGGCGTCGAAGTACGCATTTTCTGATGCCTGAGCGACAGCTTTTAAGAGCGAGGTGACTGTCGTCCCCGAGCCAAGTCCAAGAAGATCATCAAGCGATGAACCGAAACTCTCTTTGAGAAGAGTTGACCAGCTCGAACACCTCGGAAAAGCGTTGATTCGTCTGAGATCATCTCCCCCTCTGCGAAGGCTGCAAGCCAAGCACAATCGACCCCGCCGGTGAATGTAACCGTAAGAAGCTCGCCATAAGTGACCTGTCCTAAACATAGAAGCCTTTCGGCGACGATTTGAGGCTCTGTAGTTGTATGGCAATGGCGAAGATGAGCTGGGCTGTCGGATGGTGGTTATAGACGTGCAAGGCCTTCCGCAAGACGAGGAGACTTGGAATGAGAGAGACTGCCGGCGCAGACATCGACAAGGGATTGCCACTGATGAAGAGACGGGGCGAGATCATGTTTGCCGATTCGAGCTATCCAAAGCTCGCGGAGAACTTTCGCTGCAAAGAATGAGTCATACGAAGTCGTGAGGCAAGAACATAGCGCTACACAGGCAAGTCCTTGTTCCGTTTGTGTGAGATCCGCAATGATATGTTTGAGGCCGAACCCGAACCATATAACCTTTCCGAACGAGTTGAAGGCCTTTATCTTCCGGAGGATCTCTCCTAAGTGTCTCTGCACTTTCGGTTCAAGGATGAAAATGGAGCAAAGAGCTGGCCCCACCGTAACAGTGAGCGCCTCAAGCCCAGCTCTGGACATGCGACTCAAAACTCCTACAGAGAATTGCACAGTTGAAAAGGCAAGGTTATCCCAAGAAGTAGACCCTTGCTGTTGGAAAGCAGAAGGCTGAGAGGTTGTTGGGACAATCTGACCAGCCATTTCATAGCGTGCAACTGCTGCGTGTATAATTCACAAGGTTCGTCCTGATGGTATTATTGAAAGAAAGAATAGAGAATTGATGAAGATGATGATTTTAGATCTCTAACGATGCCCAGATAGTGGTGTAAAGGCGCTAACTGACCTCGGAAGTGTAATTGCTGCCTAATAATTCTCGCTGGATATCCCCCGTAAATTTGGTGTTTTCCCCCGTTTCCCCCCCCTTCATTTTAACGTGCTTATGCAGCCAAAGGCTATGAAGCACAGCATACTATCTACGTATATAGATACACATAGAGTCGTACTGACGATGTATGTAGTATGGAAAAGCTCTCTGCGTGAACAGGCTCTTGGAGCTTAAAAACCACACTGTTGTTTATTCTAGTAGTCGCTGTAACCTGAATTCACTTTCCATACCCAGTCAGATGAGCTCAAGGAAATCCTGCTGCAAGCAGCCGACTCAAAATCCTAGACAGTATATCCCGTAGACCAGTTGTATATTGTGCAATCACACTGATAAAATGGGCGACGAAAAGAGCTGGCCGTGCGAGTAACAGATCACGGGCTTCGCGTTATCATAGGTCTATGTATGTGGAAGCTGATCACTTCGACGTGAGCTTCCGAGTTCGCTGCGTGGCCACCTAGCTGACAGGGCTAGATGGGCTTTTGGTATATATATATGGAAGCTGGCCACTTCGACGTGAGCTTCCGTTCGCTGTTCGGCCACATGGTCATCTAGCCACGTGGACTTTTCGACTGGGTATGAGCTCAACGCGTGGGTAAAGCGCTGTTACTGCTCTGTCGATGAGATTGTTCAGCTCTTCTGACAAGCATAGCTTGCAGAAGGTTCGTAGCCAGCACCTCGTACAGGTAAATCTCGTTGCCGGCCGTAAATCTGCTGTTGAAGACCACTACTTACGTCCTTGTCCCTTGATGATCATGCTCCGTTGCTCGTTGATAATCAATCAGGCCGAACGAGAAGCCGCAACGCTTAGTGTCTAGAATATCTGTCAGTAATAATAAATTGCAAAAAACTGTGTATTATATCAGGCTTTGACTGACCCAATCAGACAGTATAGGACTTTGATATTCATGATATCCTTCACGTCCTTGAACGTGAACGTCACTCGCTGGCTACCTATATATCCAGTATTTTTTCAGTATATCCACTTTACCATACAATCAGCGCGCTCACTCGCAAACCCCCAGAATCATCCCACACCCACCACCTGCCTCCACTCACAACTATCACCCTACCCCTCAACATACCTCCCCTCCGCCCCCTTAATGCAGCTCATGTTCGCCTCCAGCTTATTCATCGTCTCCATCCACTCCTCATACGGATCACTATCAAACACAATCCCCCCGCCCGCCTGCAAAAACGCCTCCCCCCCCTTCACCACCATCGTCCTCAACGCAATGCACGTATCCATCGCGCCCTCTCCCTCCCTACCCTCGCTATCCACGCTCCCGTACCCGAAATACCCCACCGCGCCCGCATACACGCCGCGTTTCTCCTGCTCGAGCTCGGCGATCAGCTGCATGGCGCGGACTTTGGGCGCGCCCGAGACGGTGCCGGCGGGGAAGATGCTGCGGAAGGCGTGGAAGCGGGTTTTCCCCGGGCGGAGGATGCCCGAGACTTGGGAGACGAGGTGCTGGACGTGGGAGAATTTCTCGACGACCATGAGGCGATCGACGCGGGTGGAGAGGGGGTCGCAGACGCGGTTGATGTCGTTGCGGGCGAGGTCGACGAGCATGACGTGCTCGGCGCGGTCTTTGAGCGAGTTGCGGAGTTCGTTGGCGAGCTCTTCGTCTTGGGCTTCGGTTTTGCCGCGCTTGACGGTGCCGGCGATGGGGTGGGTGATGATTCGGCCGGCTTCGGCTTTGACGAGGAGTTCTGGGGAGGCGCCGACAATTTGAAAATCACAGCAGTCGATGTAAAAGAGGTAAGGGGAGGGGTTTATGGTGCGGAGGTGGCGGTAGATATTGAAGGGGTGGAGTGATGTTGGGCGGGAAAAGCGTTGGGAGGGAACGGCTTGGATGATGTCGCCGTGTGTGATGTGCGTTTTGAGAGTACGTACGTGGGTTTCATAGCCGGATTGGCCGATGTTGGAGGTATATTTCTGGTTGAGTTGTATAGGGGGTTGAGGGGGGAGGGGGACTTCGGGGGATTGGAGGGTGGAGATTGTGGAGGTAAGGATTGCGCATGCAGTGGTGTAAGCCGTGGAGAGGGCATCCTGGGAGATTGGTGAAGGTGGAACGTGGAGGTATGTAATTATCTGGAGTTTCTTATAGAAGTGGTCAAACGCGACGATGGTGTCCGAGAGCATGAATAAAGATTCCGGGACTTTCAGGATATCTTTCATGGGTCGGGCCGTTTTGGGTTCGAAGTAGCGGACACAGTCGTAGCCAACATAGCCGACGGCTCCGCCAGCAAGGGGTGGGAGATTGAGACCTGGAATAGTGGCTTCGCGGTACTGGGCGAGCTCCTCCTGGAGGATTGTAAGGGGGTCGGCTTCAGGGCCATGGCCAGGACCCGTCTTCAGCACTTTTCTAGGGTCTTATAGGTGTAAGCATGATGCTACCACTCTGTACATCTTCGAGTCTTACCTGCGCCGACGAAGCTATATCTCCCAATAGATGTGGGTGACGCCGCGCTTTCGAATAGGAAAGAGAGCTTGGATTTTGTTCTATAATATGTTAGTAGCTTTCTATGATTACCTCAACTGACTCCACACTTAGATGAAAGCTTTAGATATGCTGTCTCGGGCGTCAAGAAATCAGATGGTATCGTAGCACAGAGAGGGACGAGGTTGGGCGGTCTGGGCGAATTTTCTGAGGCTGATATGATTTCTTGCACTGTTTCCAACGACGGCTGGATGTTTTTCTAATTGTCATTCAGTATGGAACGATAAATATGTGGGAAGCTGACTGACATGAGGGGCCATTGTTTCTTTACTCCCTCCCCAAGGTTTCTTTGCTTTTTGAATCGAGTGCAATAGTTGTTGATTTCCAATCTGAGGTCAGCCCCGCTAGCCCTGTCGAGAACCCTGATGTGCACAAGGATTATGACACTCCCGCAGACCCCACATTCAGCCCTAAACCCAGCCACAACCTTACAGCCGCGCAAGCTCACCCTCCTCCTCGACGATAATAGCTTTGGAAGCACTCCGAGTTATGCGATGAAAAGTCTGGGACTTGGTCGAGACTGATCTGTTATGCAAGCTATAATGGACATCTGCAGTCCCACCAGCCTGCGCACGCCGGCGCGTACGTTGGCGCATTCCTTCCATTCGACATCCCCCACATCCGACTACTTCACCCAAACGACAAATACCACAACTACCACAGCTGCTCTAGGGGATCCTCAAGCGCTGTTGGTGGAGAGATGGAAAATACTGGGATCCAATCTCTTTACCGGTCATATGTCGTGGAAGACAGTGGTTGCATTGAACCGCAAACTTGATGAAGTAGAAAGAGTGCCGGGGTGGCCTATGCTAGAAAAAGAGACGGATGAAGCAAAAGAGTATGGACTAGGAATCACAAATACGGTTGACGCAGAGCAGCTTTTGGAGGCGACCGAAGAAGTGACGCCCCCCGCATCTGATGCGCCGGAGCAATTGAGGTTGTCCCTGGTGGACGATCATAGACTGGGCCGTGGTTCGGCACTCCTCGAACGAGTTTCACAGGCAGTGGCACAGCTCCGACAGAGACAGCAAGAGTTCAAGGTTTGTGAATCGAAGCGGTGTTGGTAGGACCAGTGCACTAATCCCTTGCAAGCATCTCCATGATGTCGCGATCGCCAAAGCCGAGAAAGGAGCACAGCAAATCTTGATTCTCAGAAGGGAAAGAGACCAGTTGTAAGTCTTGAGCTATTAAATCGACTTCTCCCTCATGAAGAACATCAGGTACTGATTTTACACGACGAAATATAGGGAAAAGGACGTAGTAGACGACGAAGCAGAGCTTACTTATCTAAAGTTAAAGCTGAGAATTATCGAGATCCAAACGCTTCCATATGTGCCGACAAAAGATCAGGATGGTTTAGCGTCAGGGATCGAAAGATGGAAGCTGGATTGGGCGGACGTTGATGAGCGGTATCGAAAGCGAAGATGGAAAAGAGAAACAATCTGCCAAGACAAGCATAGCAGGTCCCCAGGAGGAAGAATATGGGGAACATTTACCATGTAGTCGTGTCAAATATTTTTTAGATGGTTTGACATCTGTTCGTTGTATGGCTGAATCGGATCTGGTGGATACAAAACGAAACTGCCTAACGAAATTCGTCAACTCTTCTCTCTTGCCGGCAGAAACATTTCACAATATTCTGTCCCTGCTCGACCATTCTTCGAATTGTTTCCTGTGCGCCAACGATAAAGCACTCTGGTATTCAGCGGTGGGACTCGAAATTCAGGCAGCATTGAACAGCCATCAGAAAAGGATCTCTCCGGTATGTTCAACCTCAAATCCTAGATCTTGGAGTTTTCCCTGCCTCATCTTGTCCGTTCGTTTCCTGTCCCGTGCCTCTTTCACCGATAGCGCGTGTACCTCCTCTGGAGATGCTTTGCGGTAGGGTTCCGGAATGTAGTCATCTTTATCCAGATCCTGAGGTAAAGAATGGTGAGTAAAGCGCTGAGGCTGATGGTAGAAATCGAAGAACGCACTATTTCTCCGAGCAGTAATACGTTCTCCCCTCTGACTAGGAATATGCCTCTTAAGACATCGGCATATAGGTCTTGCACGAAAATCCGTTCGATGGTGTCTTGTAAGACAAGGTTGGCTGTATAATTCCAGAGCATTAGTAACGCTTCGCCGAGATGGAGCCACTGAGTGATGCATACCAAACTGATCCCAGCTTCTCAGGACACCGATTAGCTTTCTCCCATCTCGTAGAACAAGCACAAGCTTCTCTGCAAATCGCCCAACGTCGGTCGTTCGGTCAGCCCCCCAGATCAGTTAGTTAGCTCAGTGTTTGGTAAGTCTCACTGTCGGTCAAGTCCAGCAGCTGCGCGGCGGTAGTGAACATCTACCCGGTCATTCTTTGTGATCGTCATCCACACAATGTGAAGCTTCATACCTGCGGTGGCAGCTGTGGAGGTCCTCCGGATGGGTGCACATTGTCCAGGCCTCCTCCGCCTTGTGGATGATCTTGTAGCGACAGGTTCTCCATGACATTAGAGATCTTCCAGTCGCAAAAATTATTCAAATTTTGTTCCTTGTTGCAGCCATGTATTGCAGGTTCTAGAGAATCCGCAGATGGTGATGAGGTCAACCGAACGGATAGTCCCGTCGCCTTGTAAGGCGGCGGCGTCCAGACAAGCCACAATCGGTCATATACAACTGGCCTGCGTGAAGGAGGATGGCTACATGCTGTTAATACAACTGACAGTTTTGTCTCTATCTCTCTATATCATCAGTCTTTCATATTGACTTTTATAGAAAGTGTAATTGTTGGCTCAGGACCAACTATAATGCATGTATGATGAGAAAATTAGAAAAGGCACAAATTGGGCAAGTCAATCTTGAACCAAACCGTCATTCGTTCCAATTGTCTAGCACGGTTTACACCAGAAGCCTGAGCATTCCTGAGCACGTTCCCCAAGACTTGCCTTCAGCCTGCTCTGAGGCCCCCTATGTTGCGAGTGCTGATCTTTGTCGACAGATATAACGACTGGAAATTCACCATCCACACTCAAGGCAGTATTCAATTTGAGTACCAGCAGGCAAAGAGAGTCATAAAGATTAACAACTATAGACAAAAACTGCTATTGCAAGACAGAAAATGTTTAGCTATATGTCAGGTTTTTCTGGCGCTGGAATGGTGACGTCCAAGATTGTACATGTAGCTGGGCGTACGATGTTGAAGCCAGAAATGAAGATATAAGAGTGCAAACGATAAACATGAATAGGAGTGTGCAGGAAGAATAAGAAGTGATTACAAGAAAAAGGTCAAGAAGAACATTAGTACATCATGCCTATCAATGACAGCATGATCGAGGATTTATGACGTCGATATTGAAAGGGATTGGAATGGAATGATCTGATAGATACGAAAGAACACCTTTGGGGGTTCTGAAGCAGGAGCGGTCCACAGCGTAAGCAAACGGACGGACGATAGGATGTCCGAAAGAGCTATGATACGAAGTAATCTTGGTAAAGAGCTAGGCCGACAGATTGGCATAAGCCCTCCTTGATTGCGAATGGGATCCATAGACTAGTCTAGATTACTGAATGACTTTGAATAGAGATCGGAAGTGAAAGTAGTCAATATCCCGGGAAAAGGCAATAGGCCATTAATTTGATCAAGGATTGTTGCACACATTACATTAGTCCCGCGTCGGTGCCGCCATAAATTCTTGAGGACGAGTGGGACTTGAGACAACTTTCCTTTGGACTTGTTTCCTCTCCATTTCAATCTTCCATTCCCTTGACCATCAGCTATTGCTTTCGTTGTTCATTGTTCGTTGCTTTTCTCTATTCCCTTTGACAATCAACACGTTTCGGGCGTGGACCTGAGAAGTGTGGCATGCGGCATATTGTGTTCTGCAAGGGCTATAGAGTGTCTGATTGTATCATTAAATAGGCGGCCTCTGAGACAGAGGCGTCAGCGAATCTTGCATGCTTAACACTCATTCTCCAAAGACATGTCACGCGCCGAATTCGGCAACGCCTTCCTACTGAGAATGTATGGCATATGGATATGAGCTTGCAATCGTGATATGATGGGTACTCTTGTTCTTCCTGGCGAACATTCATCTATAGGTGTGACGGAGGAGGGACGAGAGACGCTTTTGATGCTCTGAGCTGAAGAGGCTCCAACAATCAAAGCAGGAATCCTCTCCGTGGTAAGCCGCTAGACGAAAGGCGAAGGAAATGAAAATATCTCGAGTATTTTCTCACTGTGAATAGAGGCTACACAAAAGGCTCGAACAGTGTACGATATCTCTTGACCACGCGAGCAGTATCAACGGACCGCAGAATCACAAGACAGGAGACAGCGAAATGAATTAAGTAGCTGAGAGCAAAGTACTGGGCGAGCTCTCATGGATTATCATCTCACAACGAGTGATGAGCGATGGCTCCGATTTCATTGGTGCCACACTCTAAGCAGAGAGCCCTATAAGCGTTGTCACGGCGTTTTGCGTGCGGTCGTCTGCATGAGCTTTTGATGGTGGCGGTCAATTGGGGCCAGCAGACTCATTTAGTAGGCAGAGTAGGCTTAGATCCTGGTGGGGGCTGAAAGCATCTCGCTGGACCTACAGGGTCTGTGCTACCCCCTCAGGGACCGTCGAGTACAACTCAACATCCAACCACGTCAATGAGACAAAAGATTGCCTCGCCAACTCAACAATTAAAGTACATGGCCGCATATTGTTCTTGAGGACTGGATGCATACAGACGCAAGGACAGCTTTGCACACTGAACTGCAGATCCATCCAGCGAGACTTGTGGTATGGGCTCCAGTCAATAGAGTACTTCCTGTATGCACATTTATACACATGAGTACGATCAATGTCTCGACAAGGTTAGCTGGGAAAATTTACTAGCGTAGATCGATGGAATGCTTGGGAATGCGTGGACTTTGAGAGAAGGTGCCTAGTGGTTGCTCAGCTCGAGAGGAGTGGTGGAGGGTCTTTCCCGATTCGGAGGTACTCTAGTGTAACCTAGTTTCAACCACGACCGAGTTGTGTAACACAACTGGACTGCTACTTGACCTGCTTGACCTCCGCGCCGCTGCGTCTACCGCCTGCTGCTGCACGAACTCGTCTAAGATATGCAGTCATACCGGTATATGCATCCAGATCCCGAATAATGGTGTAACGTAACGTCTATGGATGACACTGTTTCTCAGTGATGTTGGGCCTTCTGTGCATGAGAGAGATCGCCTTTTATGCAAGATCTATACCGCAAAATAGTAAGAAAGGTTGAGTGGAGATACCTGTGTTGTAGATTTCTGTAACCCCGGCATAGAGTTCGGAGAGAACAGAAATGCCGTCCAGCCTTGTCCTACCGGAGCACGTAGCTGCACGGGCCGCAAACTTGTATGGACTGAGATGCACAGCACCACGGGGGTCTACGTGGGCCGGGACATGGTGTCTCCCTCCTGGTCACGATTATAGTTGCCAGCATAGAAGGAACGGTATTTCAACATGAGTTTCCCTATAGGATCGAATCGGCAAGGCAGCGAGAATATATATTGGAGGAGAGCATCCTTTCGGCCAGGCCCCAATAGCAGCCTGGAAGTTTCATTTGGCATTTCCCAGACGAGGGTGTGGTACTTATCTATGTGTTCGGACAGACTCGGCCCACGCAAATCGAGCATTCCAAAGCTATAACATAGCTCATGCACGAGGTTATTAAAAAATCCTGCTGGTAATTATTTACACAAATGCTCCTGTGCATGAACGAAACTGAAGGCCCTTAACAGACCGTCCCAATGCACCAGACCAGCAAGAATGACCACGACATGGAAAATTTGATGGCTGCTGCCAAGTATATCGTATTTTCGTGGATACCATCGTTCGGGAACCTATTCCCAAATTCAGTATCGTCCACAAATGTTCTTAGTAGTCGGTCCATATACCCTCGCAGCATAGACACTGGCGCCTATCAGATTCAAAGCTGCCATTAGTCCCATCCGATCCAGGCGCATGCGTTTTATCTGAAGTTCCAAACCATGGAGCATGATACCATGAACGGCAAAGACAAGTGCAGACAATCCGAGACCGACATACATGGCGGTACGGTATAGACGAAAGGTTGGATGGTGGAACTTTGGATTCAATGTTATAAGTGCACAAGCGACTGCTAGAAAGGATACCTGTCGTGCTCGGAATCAGTATGCCGGCCTTCAAGTCTCACAGTAACCCTTGACTGACCATAGCCCAGTAGCATCTCTGCAGATGCTGATCGCGATAGAAGCCATAGTAGACCGTCGGTATCGTGGATCCCCACATGAGCAACACGATACCCAGATAATCAAGCTGGATGCCAAAGGCAGCAACTTCTTTGCTGTGATTAGCGAAAAAGTGGAAGCTGCTTTGTTTCAGCATAACGTTCGAAGCAATAAGCCATTAGCAACAGCTCACGTCGCTGAGAGAAGAAAGCAAATGGCTACACCGTAGAAAAAAGTCGAGAAAACTACGAAATCGGCTAAGCTCGCACTAGGATACCGTGGAAACACCTCATAATAGGTATAGCATGGTAGAATCGCGAAAATAAGGGATCCCAAAAGGTGGGAGTAGATGTTGACTGTGACATCATAACTCACCAGTCAACTTCCGTTCAACAAAAGAAGTCGACTACGCACCTGTTTCGTTATGAAGGTATCCTAGGCTGCTCAAACATTGACGCAAGGATTCAGAAGCAGGGCTAGAAGGTACAATTAGAAATTCATGCTTAGGAAAATAAATGGGTTGATATGGTTCTACCGATAGCCAGAGGTGATGTATTTGTTTCCCCTAACGGCTAAGTTTTTGCTCAAGAATATTGTGATATAAGACGGGTGACTGACTGTTGCCAAATAGCTTAACCTTCATAAGTGTCTTGAAACATGTATGTGAGGGAAGAGCAGTCCCCACTCACGGATGTTTTCCCATGCCAACAACACGGCATGCTTGACCCCATCTTCAGCTACCTTTGTGACCTGTGGGTCATCAACGAACTGTCCCTACGGGAGAAGAATGGTTGGCTGACGATAGTAGCTTCCTTTGAAGCGTCTGAAGGGGCTGATTCACATGTGCGCATACGAGCCGCAGAGTTCGAAATCATCTCCATCACTGTATATTCAACAAATACTCGGTCTGAGAGAGAGATGCCTTCGAGGTGTCGACTGCTGGGTTCTAGGGTCTGAAACTAGGACCAAACCTGAACAACGACTACCTTACTCTATCAACCAGTGAAGAATACCATGTTACCTTAACCCAAGTGAATATAAAAGACCCCAGCAAAGATTCCAAAGATCATAATAAAAAGTGCTTTTGGGATGACGCAATCATCAATTAAATTCAGTGAATGTCACATCACACCTTGCGGAAAATGAAGCTGGTCCGGAACTTTCGATGCCAACCAACCCTCCCCCATTGCTCCTTTTGAAAGCTATTCCGTGACCAATGTAGATCTTTAGCGACTTGGCACGACTCTGCGCGCATGCGGATTTCATCACTAACACGGCCTGCACGAAGCAATCGATAGGCGGAACCAAAACGCAAAGAAGCTGCTCCTCCTACAAGCCTTACATTGTTATTTGATCGGTGTGGCGCTGAGGATCTCGAAGAGGAGCTAGCTCGACTCTCGACGGGAATGATTACTACAGGAGATATCTTACCTAGGGAGGATTTGAGGGGAAATCTGTGGACAGCTAGCTAGGTGACGTGACGTCAGTGTGTGCCTGAGGACCTAGGTGGCGAAATCTACGTCAGTGTCAATAATACACAACAGTGTGAATCCCAGCTCTGATGTACTCCTTTCCTAGACCGGCCCTGATATGTTACCTGGACTGAATTTCCGAGATGAGATTTCAAGGCTGACTACCTAGGCATGACATGAGAAGAGTCCATGGGTCTCGTTGCTTGCTCGTGTTCGGGCATATGTGGTTGGGCTTCACCATTGCGGTACCAAACGATTTCTGAGAGCAGAAGTTATCCCTTTCTCTTTATTCGAGATTATGGAATACAGAACTCGCCAGTTCCAAAGATAGAGTCTTGGAACCAAGAGCCCATATTCGAATCTACTACGACCTCAACGCCAGTGTTAAAAGCTCTGGTAAGTCTAATTACTGGAGTCATATCCTGAAACGATCCGAACATCTATCGATAGAATAGAGGGGATCCCAAATAGACAATCAGAGCTATACGGTCTTTTGCCGTAATGATTCTTGTCCCAAAGAGCGTCTGTCATCCAAACCAGTCAAGGGCGACAGCGCGGAATTCTTGAGACTGCTCAACATTCAGAGACCAGCGCCGAACATTACTCGGACGAATCAGTTTCTATGGTTTATCTCAGCCCTTTCACCCTTTACTCCATTGGTGACTCAAAAGACTCGGTACTCACCGTCATCCCAAGCAAAGAGCTAGGGTTGCACATGAAGTCTCTTGTGGAGCTAGTTCGGGCAAAAGCAACAAAGAACAGAGAGGAGAACTTTCGTAATCTCACACTGGACTCACCCAGGTGCCCAGGAACGTAGCAATGTGTAAGGCGTCAAGCTTCGCATATGGCCACCAGCTTGCCTGGGTTTGAATGGCTTTGGTCGCTTACGTCCGCGCCGGAGAATAAGTTACTTTCTGAGTCCGTTAAGGGGGCCAAATTTGCGGAAGCCTACGCGGTCATGTTTTAAGGAAATTCAGCATGCTTACTTACTTGATCTCATATTGTGTGGGGCTTCGCGTAATATCTGTTCCGTGGTCTCTATTGATGGCTCAATCGAGTCGATGGTCCATGTTCTTGACATGTATTACCCATCTCTTCGTTGATCTCCTCACGCCGAAAAACAACTGTATCATCTACATCTTGGCAAGATAAGAAGGCCCAATCCTCAAGTGAAATATCGCAGTCAACCTTCACTCTTTGCACAGGATGATCCATAGCATCCCACAAGCGCCATACCTTCCTAACTTCCCCCGTCATATCTCTCGATCCAGAAGCGCTCCGAATCCAAGTAAATCATTTGAAGAGATGGTATCTGCTTCCCACACTGCTGGACCAGCGCCTCCGCTATGGATCTGAGAACCCTTCTCTTCGCCGGACAGGCGTTGGCGAAACCATCACCATCTCTTCGCGCTGACGATTCCTTACATAGGTGACCATCGTAGGACAGGCTCCAGCAAGCATCTGCATGTCCGATGCAGGAAGCTTTGGATTGGCTGACCTGGTTCACGGCCATGAGTCGCGGGTTCGAAAGGCTGTCTACGTAATCAAAGTTCCAGATTGTTTGATCGTTAAAAGATTTTGTCGAGGCATATACGAGATAATTCAGTGCCCCATCGTTTCAATTTCTTTCCAGTTGCTATCCTGACCGGATCCATACAGAAGAGGATATCGGCCAAGTTGTAAATGCGTCTTTCGTAGTACGCACTTACTGCTAGCCGAATCTCTCGGGCGACGTACCTGGTTTTAGTTCTGATTAGGTCGTGGATCTTGTTGCTTTCAGCATTACCAATATTCTCGAATCCGTCTGATGACGCCGTATTCGCCAAGACCTTTTTCTCATAAGTATTACGCTGTCTTGTCGAGATTGTACCATCGTAGAATTGCTCTGAGCAACCACCAGGAGGCGGAGAGGGCTGTCCCATTTGCAAGTCGAAGTCAGGATGTCTGAGCGAGACCTGACTTGAGTGGCTTTCTATATGAACTTTGTTTATTGCATTATATAGAGAGGTATGAGCTTCGGGGGCATGAGTTCGCCAGGTATGACAGATTTCAAAGCGAACGGATGAGAGTTTGTAAGCTGCGCAGAACCTGCTGAGCATGCTGACACGTTCAAGGATACCCACCACCTCAAGGGTAAAGTCCATGAATGCAGTAAAACTCAAGTGCGTTAATGCTGGCAAACAGAGGTCTCTAAGAAGGAATAACGGAAGAATCTCGTATTTGGGGAAGCCTAGATAAAGGTATGTGATGTTGTCGCATCCCATGGTAGCGTTGCCCAGTATCCGATGTGTACCATATGACATGGAACTGTAAGTTGTTAGCACAGAAGGACTCAGCCATATATCTGCCCGTGCCTACCCTCATCGTCTTCATTAAGGATGAGCTTCTTCAAAGTGACGAGGAACCCAACACGAGGCGGAGGCGAATCACTACCAGTATATAGATGTATATTACCCATACCCAATCCCTTGAGGAAAGTACCCAGCGGTGGGAATCTCTCATGGTTATTCTAACCGGCTGCGAAGACATCCAATCCAGTCAACTAAAGTGTTCTAACCACAAAAGCGAGGTCGAATGTCTCAGTAAGTAACAATCAGTGGACGCTAAGAACGCGAAGATTCTGATGCTTTGCTAGGAGCTGTAACTTCAACGGTTGGTGCAAATCTGGAAGACCGGAATAGCTTGTTCGGAAATTGGACCTCTGTGGACTATCTGGGGTAATGTCTAGAACTTCATGCTCATAGAAGGTTCTCATACGAAGCGGTACTCGAAGGTGCATACGCTCAGGAGTACACACAGCCAGAAATTTCCTGAGAATCGGTTGATTGATATGTCCGGATAAGTAAACGGCTCGTACTTTCTGCAGAGAAGATATAAGCGCGTTAACGTTAGAGTCGTTAACGAGAATATGGTGAGCTATGATGTATGCAGCTATGTATTGCCTGTAAACTGTATTCCTAGGTTTTCTATCAAAAAATTGGATCAGAACGTGGATGACGAGCAGACGCCACAGTGTAGTAATAACAAGCTCTTGCGAGAGCATCGAGTTCTCCCTTATCGAAAGCAGGAGCTATACAATTATATAACATCTTAAGCGAGATGGAATACGACGACTGTACTCAAGCCGAGTAGTTGAGTGACGCACGACTAGCTCCTCAAGGCAGATCTATCATTAGTATCATCGACAACAAGTAGGATCAGATCGCACGTGAAAACTCTCCAGACTGGAGAAAGACTAGACATGCTTTCAAGATAATCTTCAAAACTTGAAGGAAGGTTTTGCGACATCACCAAGAGATTGGGTTATACTGTAGCCCAGACAATGAGAAGAGCTGGATAGCATTTCCCTAGCAATGCACATAGGTGAAGGAAAGTCAAACAAGCTGAGAGTCAGAGAAACTTGAACGCAGATCTTCAGATTCATGAAATGTCAAACCAAACAGCAGGAAAGCGGACCTACCGGACGTGTTACCATGGCTAAAAAATCAAGTTCACCAGCCTCACATGGGTGCAAATACAAAATCGTCTCACAAGGCTTAGCTCAGCCCTGCAGCGCTAAGACAGAGCGCGGAATGCGAATCCACAGATCCCATTTTCATTCAACTTCATATTATAAAACACTTCCCTTGTACAAGAAATAATTGACGTTCATACTGAGAACTCAACCCTTCCTCACATATTGCAACTGTCCATGCACAGATAACCAGCATCAAGACGTCCCCAAGCGGGCGTACTATTCCACCATGGAGTACGACGCTATGGATGGTATCGAGGACCTAGGTCCTCGAGTGACAGTCCGAGAAGTAAAATTCTCTTCAGCTGCTACAGTCTTGGGCATACTTATAGCTCTCTAGGCAGGTACCTACACCGTCGACTTCACCCTTGAAAACGTCGACCTCGCATTCGCCAACTCCCTCCGCCGCACCATCCTCGCGGAAGTCCCCACCATGGCCATCGACCTCGTCGAAGTCGAAGCCAACACATCCGTTCTAGCCGACGAATTCATCGCCCACCGTCTTGGCCTCATTCCCCTAAACAGCAAACAAATCGAAGACGTGCTATATACGCGCGACTGCGACTGCGACCAATATTGCGAGAACTGCTCAATAACGTTGACGCTGCATGCGAGGTGTACGGGCGACGAAATCATGAAGGTATATGCGAGAGATTTGGTCGTAGGGGAGCCGAGACCAAACGAGTGGGTGGGCAATCCGGTAATCACGGATAGTCAGGGACTGGGGGCTGTGATCTGCAAATTGAGGAAGGGCCAAGAGTTGAGGATGAAGTGTGTGGCCAAAAAGGGAATTGCAAAGGAGCATTCGAAATGGGCGCCTACGAGCGCAGTGGGCTTCGAGTATGACCCGCACAACAAGCTAAAGCATTTGGATTATTGGTACGAAGAAGATCCGCAAAAGGAATGGTAAGCTGCCCTTCTCCCCAATTCATCTCACCCCAGACCCTAAACATTCCAGGCCCAAATCCAAAAACGCCGCCTGGGAAGACCCCCCCGGCGACGGCGCCCCCTTCAACTACGACGCCCACCCCTCAAAATTCTACCTCGAAGTCGAATCCGTCGGCAACCTCGAGCCCGACGCTGTCGTGCAGCAAGGCATAAAAGTAATGCAGCAGAAACTTGCGGCCGTGCTGCAGGAGCTCGAAGGCAGCAGTGGGGATGGCGGTAGAGGCGGTGCGGATGGCTTTAGCGGCGGAGACGATGGTGCCGGCGGGGGCATGATGAATGGTGGCGGAGAGGATTATATGGGCGAGCAGGGGTATACGACGCCGTATGTTAATGGGGGCGGGGCGAGTACCTGGGGGGGTGGTGCGACGCCGTATGGCGCGACGCCTTATGGGCAGAATGGGTGGGCTCAGTGAAGTAATGAGGTTTGCTGGTGTAACAACAGGCATGGCACGCGGCGTTTGGGACTTGAGATTGCTGAGTCTTTGGCTCTTATTTACTAGGGACGTGTTTGGACATTTTGTAAGCTACAGATCTGGGAAAAGCAGACTGGAGATTAAGCTGGCTTTGTATGGGGCAAAGCGCATGCAAACCCCTTTCTGCCACTTCCATTGCGTCAGGCGGGAAGACTACCTATGGCTCTACTACAACGCCGTCGTTGGTGCGATATGGTTTGGAGTATTGGTTCGGGTAGCTCTCTCTCGACAAACATTCGTTCAGCATGTCTGCGGAAAGTCCGCGATCGTTTGAAAAGGATCTTCAGGACCTAACGCCGTGCTTGCTTTCTGTTGTCTGCTCGGGAGCTAGTCGAGTGGGTTTTTTTTTAAAGAGGGCTTCGGGACGGATGAGGTTGACGTGTATTTAAGAAAGTTGCTGCGGGGGAGTGGTTGTGGATGGTTTTGAGGAGGAGGTGGGTTGTTGAGGAAGGGGGTGAAATGAGTGAGACTCTGGTTATAAAATAAAAAAATAGAAATTAAATAACGAGAGATGATAATTGAGAGACGAGGGCTTTGAAGGTAATATGTACCGTGTAAATCTGCAGACACCGTCGTTGAGCAGCAGAGGATCCTCCTTCGCACACATGTACATACGCACTGCCTTCCCACAATCGCATTACCATCCCAAACGCCCCACCCTACACCTTCCCATTCACCTGCCCTTGCCCCCGCCTCTCCACGAACTTCACCAAATCCTCAATCGTACAAACCCTCAACCCCCACCTCCTCCCAAATTCCAAACACCCATCCCTCCTCATCATCCCCCCACCCCTCCTCTCCGCCCTCCCCTCCACCTCCTCCCCATCCTCCACCAACTCACAGATAACCCCCACCTCCCCCACCCCCGCCAATCGACAAAACTCCACCGCCGCCTCCGTATGCCCGCCCCTCTCCCTGACCCCCCCCTCCCTCGCCCTCAACGGAAATACATGCCCCGGCTGCCTGAAGCTCGCGGGCGTCGAGGCTGGGTCCGCGAGCATGCGACACGTCAGCGCGCGGTCGTGCGCGGAGATGCCGGTGGTGACGGTGGCGTCGGTGGCGTCGACGGAGACGGTGTAGGCGGTGCGGTTGGGGTCGGTGTTGTGGGCGACCATTTGGGGGAGGAGGAGGGAGGTGGTGAGGGAGGGGGGCAGGGGGGCGCAGATTAGGCCCGAGGAGTGGCGGATCATGAAGGACATTTTTGCGGTGGTGACGGCGGAGGCAGCGATGATGAGGTCGCCTTCGTTTTCGCGGGATGGGGAGTCGAGGACGATGATGAAGGAGCCGTTTCCTAAGGGGGAGGGAGTTAGCTTGGGGGAAGGGGGTTCTGGAAGGCCGGCTCAGTAGAGGGAATGGTTTAGTCCTTTGGGAGTTTGATGGAGACGGGCTAGGTGGGGGGGCTGCTCAGAGGATATGCCAAAACGTACTAAATGCTTCTATACAGTCCTCTATCGAGTCAAAATCTATCTTTGCATTGCCATTGACCGTCATCTTGCCAAGGTGCCCGCCGGCGTAGCCAGTCTGGAAAGCTTGGAACCAGCTAGATCGGATGAGCAGATTGAAGGCTCAAGCCTGAGGCCTTGTACATATGAGACTCTCTATACAAATTCGAGGTCGATCTAAACGTCTGGAGTGACTTTTAGTGAGTTGGGTTTTCTAAAATTCTCTAAAATCCGGTGCTCATGATTAGATCAAATGAAAGGCATTGATACATTCTAATTAATGATTATACAATTCTTTTTGGACGTTGAAAAAGATATGAATCTGGTTGGTAATCATGTTGTAAAGCTGACGGCAGAGACATTGTAGAAACCAAAAATGTCGGTGATTCGGCGCTTTTCACATGCGAGAAATTCTGGCGTTATATCCATCTTGCCAATAATATGCTTTTGATCCAACACGTCCTCAACGAAGTCAGCCGTGGACAAAGAAGAGCACAATTTCATCGTTGCCTAAATTTTTGCCTATAGTCATGACCGTCTGCTTTCGTTCAGTAGACTGTTATACGGAACATATCATCTCTAAGCAAGATACATGTCATAGAGTACGGCAACAAGGACGAATTCGCGGAGAAAATGATCGAGGCCAAGATTAGATATATATATTCCACAGTAGAGTGTCCTCTCTCACGATGGCTCAGCCGAAGTCTGATGTTTATGATGGCTTTCGTCGAGCTGGGATGGAAGCCTTGGCACATCCATGCTGGATGAATTGTGTGCCCCTCCGTTTCATTTCTGCTGTGCCACACTCAGACAATGAAAGGCACCAGCTATTATAACCGAGCTGAGGTAGCAGCAATAATCAGAGCGATGACATGGTGTGGAGAGGAATACCAAGGACATCGTGGAGTCGAGAACGATCTGTATTAAGATAACATCTCTGAATAGCTTCATCCTCGATTACTACCCGTAATCAAAAACCATCCAGGAGTCCCCGTGACTCGCCTCGCTTGAGGTGATTGTGGGGCTGAAAACACAGGAAGGCTTAGGATTGTCAGTGGCGCAAGATCGATCCTTCCATGCACAAGGTACCGAACAGTGAGTCAGCTTGCCGCAGCAACGTACCACTCATCTATTGCTTCCTGTCCTTCCGGATGCCGAACTACTTCAACTGATTTGCGACCGATCACCAAGAACGCTATTCCTAATCCTCGCGTGACAGTACGGAAGCGTTGTTGACCGGCGGCCCGGCCCCCATGTGGAAGTGGGCCAAGCCGGAGAGTATCTACGGTCGGACGACCGGGTTTTAGAAAACGGATATGGGGCGCGCAATGATGGATGGAGAATGGAATGCTGGGAAAGAGCTTAGGACTGGTAGGGTGAGGTTCCTCGCAAGGGCAAGGGGTTAGATGTGGTAGAACATGACTGGGGATGTGAGGTCAAGTATTTCCCTTTTGATCTAGTTTGTAAGGGTATATGGCTATATTTCTTCCCTTCCTCCAAAAGCGAAATAAAGTTCCGAGGGATGGAAACAAAAGTCATTGCCCACCGCTGATAACAGAGCTGACTCGTATATTGCTGATGGAGTTTTTGGTCTAGTAGCTCAGCGGACTGCCATATTTGCAATTTATATCCATCAATACAACATCCAAACAACAGATGGAGGCGAAATCTAGCAGAACGATCTGGCTTGAGCTACGGAGTACCTAAGCGCCTAAGGTACCCTCTTCCTTCTTTCACTAAGGTACCTTACTTTGCATGCTGCCTAGTGTTAAGGTCTTTCCGTTTCGATACCGTTTCGATGTCTTAGCGATAGAACTTCCTGGGAGACATCAGGAAAAGTTGAAGGGCGGGTTATATTCTAAGGGCCTCGTCTACCTAATTAGCATGAAGGACGCCGTGTTACGACTATACATCTACGCAGCGCCTTCGCTACACTCTCGCTACCCCTTCGTTGTTTTGTTTTACACCTCGTTCAATCTACTTGTCATCAGGATATTGGTATATGAGGGTCAGAGCGAATATGTGCATGTAGGTATATTGACTATCTAGTAGGTAGAGCATACGGGATGAAGAAGGAAGGAAAGAAGTGGGCGAAGGGTAAATACCCATCCACTAGCGCCGGATCAATGCGGAGATTACTAACCACAGGGGTAACAGTACCGTTCCCTGTTTCCAACATTTTCAACATCAGGAATAGGTAGGTTTTTCCGCTGCCGCATCTCATCCTGCGGCTCATCCGGCCTCATAAGGGCATGTACGTACCTTACTTGTACCGACTGTGTACCAGGGTCAGTGTGAGGGGATGCCCGTCAAGCGTAGAAGGAGAATTCAACTTCTTCTCTTGGGTAGGTGCTGTTGAATTTCACATTATGGTGATACAAGGGGAAAACCACCTCAGCATTGTTGAAGCAATAGGAGTTGTAGTAGGAGCAATAGTAGGAGTAGTCGTCCAATTAGGAACATAGTTCCTAATTAGGAACACTGCCCGCTAGCCCAGTCGGGTCTACTCTAGCGCCAATTGCAGCACAAAACGTAGATAGCTTCCTACTGTAGAAAACACACCTTTAGACAATTATCAGATTTACATTTCATCAAGCATGAGGTAGTAAACGGTTATGTAATCGAATCTTTATAATTAATTTCCCTGAATACCTAGATTTCATTGAGACGCACGTCAAAATTGAGTGAAAATTCCCAAAATATCTAATCAATATCAGTATTATCCCACACTGTAAATCTTTCATTCAGTGCTTCGCTCAGTGCTCCACTCAGTGCTCCACCCAGTGCTCGATATATGCTCCATGTATGATCAGTGCTTCATATATGCTCTTCAGTCAGCAACTCACTCAGTATAATCATATAAGCAAAGAATAAGCAAAGATGTAAGGACTGAGAAGACGCGTGTACAGTAGACGTGTACTGATCGAAAATTTTGATGTTCGGTCACCTGACTGCGGGACGGGAAGTCACTTTACAGCCTTTTCATGAACCTATTAGAGTATAGATGATTGCATTGTATTATAATTGCTATGAAGTGCCACAAAAGAGTCTTTGTAGTTATTATTGCTTACCGGCCCTATAAGGTTCTAGTGCAAATAGGAGTTAGTAATCCTGAACC
>JAABUL010002754.1_pt1 | contig 28220 bp, 33 predicted proteins | sample 5559151 | NCBI WGS metagenome assembly JAABUL01 (sample SAMN10711876, study PRJNA513368) | rock metagenome | isolation source: Antarctica rocks | place: Antarctica: Victoria Land, Pudding Butte sud
TCGGTAGGATAGAGACGGGGAGGCGAGGTCATGTGAGACTCCTGGTAGATGGTACTTCCAGTGTCTCACCTCGTCACCCCCTTTTCAGACAGTTTCTACGTGGGGTAACTCTGCCGACTTTGCCTGGTCAACGAGCGCTGGGGGGCGCAAAGTATACGAAGGAGGAACGGAAATCACCACTATGCATGGTTTCCGCCAGTTGACAAGCCTTGTCTGGCTGATGTCTTTGGTCTAGCCAGGACTGTCGATCAACGAATACAGAGCCATGGGTCGCTTGCACAGTAGGAGTAAGAAGATGACGTTTTTCTCGCACTTTGGATCATGTCGCTTGTTCGTCCGCGTTGCCCTAGTCATTGGCGTTGTTGCCCTGAGCCTTTCCGTGCCCGGTTTCTCAGTTCATCCCGTGGCGGCTGCCGGGGCATATCACGCAACTCCCGCCCGATCAACGGGATTCTCGGGCGACTCGCAGGCCCAGTACCGGCCGTCCTTGGTGACTACTGGGACGCACACCGTCACCGAGCAGTACGGGGGCGCCACGTACTTCCCGCGCAGTTCGTCCTCGACTACCCCGGCAAGTGGACCGTCCATCGCGGCCGGAGTCTCGTTGGCACAGTCGTCGACCTCCTCAGTCACGGGCTAGGGAGTCACGTTGACGGCGACGGTTGTTCATGGGGCCGATGGGGGCACGCCGACCGGCTCCGTGGTCTTTTGGAAAGCTGTCTGTGTTTACGCCGATTACACTTGCGACCTTGAGCTTGGCAGCGTACCACTGAGTGGCGGCACCGCCAGCTTTACCACCTATGACCTCACCGTGTCGCAGGGACCGTATAAATACTACGCGACCTATGACGGAGACAGCATCTATTACACCACTCCGTACACCCGTTACTCCAACGAAGTAACCCACAACGTGACGCCCGCTTCGACGACCATCAGCGTGGGCGTCAGTCCGAGTCCCTCGACACTCGGTCAAACGGTGAAGGCGAACATTACGTACGGCGCGGCGTCTCCAGGTTCCGGCTTTCCTACCGGCACGATAACCGTCTATGCCGACGGAACTCCGGTGGAGCAGGCGACGGTCACGGAGGCGAACAAAGACGAGGTGATCATCGACATCAGCGCGGATGTTGGACTTGGGCACCAGTCCATCACTGCGGCGTACTCCGGCGACATTAATTACTACAGCAGCAACTCGGCCGCGTTTGACGAGGTGGTAAACCCTGCCGTGACGTCCATCGCCCTGTCATCCTCGCCCAACCCCTCGGCGCCTGGCCAGGCGGTCACGTTCAGCGCGACCATTACCGAGGGCGGCGCAACGAATCCAACGGGCACGGTCACGTTCCGCGACGGCTCGACCACGCTCGGCACGTCGACCGTGACCTCCTCCGGCGGAGTGGGGAAGGCCAGCTTTACGACCGCGTCCCTGACCGCGGGCAGCCATCCGATTACCGCGAGCTACAGCGGCGATACGAATGACCAGTCAAGCAGCTCGAATACCGACCAGCAGGTGATTGGTTCTCCGACGGCTGCCCTTGTTTCCGCCTTCCATGCCTATCGTCAAGGCTCTCACGCCACCTTCGTCTGGCGAATGGCAATCGTTCGCGATGTCTCCGGCTTCGACATCTACGCCGGAATGCACAAGCTCAACGCGCACGCCATTCGCGTCCACGCCGCCCACCGCTACATCTATACGCATCGCTGGGCCGGCAACAGTCCGTTCAGCTTGCATGTCCTGTTAACGAACGGACGGGAGGTGGTGATCCCGGCCGGCCTGTCGAACGTAGCGAAGCTTGCCGCGATCGAGGACCAACGCATTCAGGCGCACGGCTAGTCCGTGCAAGAAATACATGAGGTGCGGAAACCATGAGTACAGAACAGCTCAGCGAGGACGAAGCGGTCGTCTTCAGCCGTCGGCTAAATACCTTCGCCGCCGGACTTACGTCCCGCCAGCGGGCTCTCCTCAGCGCCATCCTTCGCGACGCTGAGGCAGACCAGCATGATGATATCGACCATCGAACACCGAGGGACATCGTGGCGGCAATCCACAGTACGTACCATTCGCCCCCCATCAGTCTCAATCCGCAGCCTATCCCTCCCGGGAACCCTCGCTGCTCGAACGCCCAAGGCGATGGCGAATGAGACGCCATTGTCTCATCAAGCTGGAATCGGTTCTTTTCATGCTGCTCGCCCTGTCTTCCGACAGTCGTGCATACATTCGGGACTTCAAATCGCTGGAGGCTTCAACCATGAAAACACTCGCTCTCCTACGCTCGCGGACAGCCCGACGGCGAACAACCGTTGTTGTCGTGCTAGTCGCCCTCTGTGTCGCGCTGCTGCCGGCCGGCGCCAGCCGGGCCAGCGGAGTCTTTTGGCTGCCCACACAGGAGGCCTCAGACGCATCCTTCGACCACCTCAACCCGGTTGTGGCCACATATCATAACCATGCATATATCCTCTCGGTGCGCGTGAATGGCACCTCGGCTACCACAAGCGTGTTCTTCAGCACCAACGAATCGGGTCGCTGGGACACCCAGATGCTTTCCAATCAGGGCCCACATAATACGTACTCAGGAGAGTTCACCTCGCTCGCGGTCGATTCAACTTCGGGCAAGCTGTACGCCATCTGGGCCTACCAGAAAAGTCCCGATGCCGATGGGGTGGGCGTGTGGACCCGGGAGCCCGGCGGCCAGTGGGCTGGGCCAACTGATGTGATGACAGCAGGTTCGCTGGGAGAGCAGCCCTCCATCGTGGCTGGGGGCGGCAAAGCCTATGCGGCGTTTGTTTCCTCGGAGGTCCCGGGGGCATGTGACGACGCCACCACCCGAAGTGGCGATGTGCAGGTCGTGTCGTACGACGGCGGCAGTTGGTCGCCACCGCGGAACCTGACCAGTTGCGTGTCGGATTCCAGCATCCTCGAGTTTTCCAATCCGAAGCTCGCCCTGGACGAGAACGGCCGGCCCTACCTGGCCAGTTCGGCCAATGGAGACCTGTGGTTCGACGAGAACGCGAGCGGATCGTGGTCGGACCCAGCGCAGATCACGCACGGCGCTGCCATCCCGGTCTCTGTGGGCACGGCGCTCCGCACCTTCTATGGTATCGCCGCCAGCAACGGCGCCGCCTACGTGACGTATGTGCGGCAGAGCGGCGCGTCGACCTACGATGTCCAGCTGATGACGCATCAACTCGGTGGTTCATGGAGCTCTCCGGTGCACGTATCACCCCCGGATTCCTATGGCTGCCCGAAGTTCGGCGTGTCCGTGGTGGCCAATAGCGGCCGTGTTGGTGTGTCGTACGTGCGCGGTCATACCGGATACTGCGCCTCGTCATCGGGGGTCTCCGGGAACGCGCCCGTAGTCTACACCGGTGCTCCCGGTCAGATGGCACTGGTCGGATCGCTTGCCGGCGCCACTCCGGACTGTTTCGCTACATCGCTGGCGAACGAGGGCAATCTCTTCCGTTTCGTGACCACCTGTGATCAGCCGGCATCCGTGGACCAGGGGCAACTGTACTACAAAGCCGAATTTCTAGACACGGTAGGGCCCGTAGCGCACCTCGTGGCGCCCGCCAGAGCCAAGGCGCCCGCCATTGGCTTGCACTGGAGCGCCCGAGATCCTCAGCCAGGATCGGGCGTGGACTACTACCAGTTGCAAATCCGTGACGGCGCCGGCGCCTGGCACACGCTCCAGGCATTGACGCACGCGAAGCAGCTGATCTACCGGCAGGCGCGCCCCGGCCATCGATACACCTTTCGACTGCGCGCGCGGGACCGGACCGCCAACTGGGGAGCCTGGGTGATGAGTAGCACCCAGGCATACTGACGTGTGTTCGGGACGGTAGGATGATGCGTTTGCGTTGAAGCCTGTCACGCTCTACAACCTCCGCTTGAAGATCGGTCAGTACCGCGCTCTACACGCTACGCGGCAAGGTCACGCGCGCGGTCGTTCCCCGGGTTACGTCGGTCTCGATAGCGACCTCGCCACCGCTCTGCGACACCAGGGCCTGGACCATAGCCAGGCCGAGCCCGCTGCCACCCGTGTGGCGCGAGCGGCTCCGTGCTCCTCGATAGAAGCGCTCGAAGACACGAGCCGCATCCTCCGGGCCCAGGCCGGGGCCGGCATCGCTGATTGAGAGGGCAATACGATCTTGCTGGGCCGCGCCGCTCACTGTGATCGGCTGACCGGGGGTGCTGTACCGAGCGGCGTTGTCGATCAGATTGGTCAACACCCGGCGCAGTGCCTCGGGATCGACCAGGGCAGCGGCTCCATCGAGTGCTCCCAGCTGAAGCTCGAGCTGCCGGTTCGGCCAGGCCGGCGCATAGCGATCGGCAAAATGTTCGAGGAAGGGGCGTACCGGTACCATCTCTGGGAGAAGCGTCTGCCCGGCATCCAGTCGAGTGAGGGTGAGCAGATCGTCCACCAGCCTCGAGAGCCGCACCGCTTCTTCATGCATGCCCTGCAAGGCGGCGGCGATGTCCGGGCGATCCCTGGCGCCCTGGCGCAGCAATACCTCGGACGATCCGCGCAATACCGTGAGCGGGGTGCGCAATTCATGCGAGGCATCCGCCAGGAAACGGCGCATGCGTTCCTCCGACTCGCTGGATGCCGTCAGCGCTGCTTGCAGGCGGTCGACCATGGTATCGAACGCCATGCCGAGCTGGCCGACCTCGTCGGAGGAGTGCGACAGATTGGCACGACGCTGCAGATCGCCCTCGGCAATGGCCCCGGCGGTGCGGGCGATTCGACGCAGCGGGCGAAGCGCCCGATCGATCAGCGGCAGCGCGATCAGCGCGGCCAGCAGCACGGCCACCAGTGCGCCCAGGGCAAACACCACGGCCGAGCGCCGCAGCGTCGCGTTCGCATCGGCAAAGGACTGTCCCAAAAGAGCATAGCCCACCGGCCGAGACGGTGGCCCCAACGGAACCGCTACCAGTACCATATTGCCCTGGCTCACCACCGGTGGTTCCTGGGGGAGCGCCGGATGGTGGCGGTGATGAGGCGTTGGCCGGGGGGGTGGCCCTGATTCGCACGACGGATGAGGGGACGCAAGGCGCGGAGTACCGGAGCGGGTTGAACTGATGAGCTGATGAATGGTATCGGGGGATAGGTTGAGCGGCCGGGCGTGGCCCGCGAAGCCGAACCCGTGATTGGCCACTGTTTCACCTGATGGGGTGACGATCTTGACCGCGGTGTCATGGCTGCCCAGCAGTCCGGCCAGGCTTTGCGCGTTCAGGTTCAGTGCTGCCGCCGAGAGGATGAAGCAGGGGCCCAGGGCGTGCAACTGGGCGGACGCGGACTGGCGTAAGCTGGCGCCGATGGTGGATCGGAGATACTGAGAGAGTGTGAAGTACTGGAAAATACCGAGGCCGAGCAGCACAATGGCGAGCAGGCTCAGATACCAGAGGACCAACTGCCGCCGGATCGAACCCAGGCGCATCCGAACCACCTTATACCTCCGTTACACGCTCAGCCGGTAGCCTACCCCGCGCACGGTCTCGATCATCTGGTGTCCCTGATCGCCCAGCTTACGACGCAGATAGGCGATGTAGACCTCGACATTATTCTCGTTGCCGTAGAAATCGTACCCCCAGACGCGGTCCAGAATCATCTGGCGGGGCAGGATGCGGCGCGGGTTCAACAAAAAAAGGCGGAGCAGCTCGTACTCGCGGAGTGTCAGGTCGACCACCGTACCCTCCAGGGTCACTTCGTGGCGCGTCTGGTCCAGTCTGATGGGGCCGGCCAGCAGGACGTCGCTCTGGGCCGGGAGCCGGCGGCGCGTCACGGCCCGGATGCGCGCCAGCAGCTCTTCAAAGGAAAACGGCTTCACCAGGTAATCGTCGGCGCCGGCCTGAAAGCCGATCACGCGGTCGTCCACGTGATCGCGGGCGGTCAGCATGATGATGAGCATGTCCGGATCGCGATGCAAGCGCTCCGCCACGGTAATGCCGTCCATGCCGGGCATCATCAGGTCTAGGATCACCAGATGAGGCTTGAAGCTCTCCACTTTACCCAGTGCCTTAGCGCCGTCGCCGGCGTCGGCCACCTCGAATCCTTCATAGGTGAGCCCCATGCGCAGAAAATTCACGATGTGCGGCTCGTCGTCGACCACCAAGACGCGCAGCGGCTCCGCGCCGACTATCCGATTTGGCTGTTTTGCCATCGGTCACGACCCTTCTCTCGACGGTATACGGTCTCTCTTCACCATAGCCAAACCGGCTGAAAATTCGCTGAGAAGTGGGGAACCACTTGAAGTGGGGAACCGCTTTCAGCCAACTCTCAGGAAAATTGCCTGTCGCTCTAAGAATGATTTCGTACTGTAGGGAGAGGCGTTGGCCTACGACGTTGATCGACCACCATCTGCCTGGAGGATAGAGTGCATCGAACCAGTCCCAAGACCATGATCGCAGGAATTGCCCTTCCCCTGACCCTCGCGCTTGGAGTGGCGCCGGCCCTGGCCCACGGCGGCCCGCACGGGACCCACTACGCACCCACCAAGGGAACAGTCCTCAGCTTCACCAACGGGAGTCTGCAGGTACAGACCCAGACCGGGACCGTCAGTGTCGCGGTGACCAGCGCCACCCATGTGATCCGTCAGATGAGCGGCACCACCAACGATCTCCAGCCCAAGGTAGAGGTGAGCGCCCACCTGGTGACGGGCACCACCACCATCGATGCCATACGCATTGACCCGGCCCATGCGGCACCGAGCACGCACACCCGCGTCGCGGGCAGCAAGCATTCGACATCGGGGACCAAACCGGCCGCACAGACCAAACCCGCGCACTCCCCCTCAGCTACCGGGACCCACAAGGCGCCGGGCGCGGCAACCGAAGTCTCCGGCCAGGTGGTAAGCGCTACCGCTGGTTCCGTGACCCTGCTCGATCGTCACAGCGCCAAGGCGACTACCTACACCCTGAGTAACCCCACGACCATCACCAAGGTGGTCGCCGGCAGCCCGAGCGACCTGGCCCAGGGCGAAATGGTCCAGGTCATCAAGGGACAGAGCGGCACGACCGTCGCGATCATCATCCTCAACGCATAAATCGCTTTCCTCCTCATTGACGCCGTGGGGCGCCAGTACTGACCCCTGGAACCCCACGGCGTCCTCCTCCTCCCTGCCTCCACTGTCCGTGTGAAGGAACCGTGTCATGAAGTTGCTGCTGGTCCTCCTCTCCGGCCTCATTGCGCTAACTCTGGCGCCGGCCAGACGGTCGCCGGCAACAGTATCTGGGGCGATGGCTCAGGTCCGCTCAAACGGCCCTCTGGTATCGTCGCAGTTACCCGGATCCAGCGGAACGCTCGTCGCCATCCGTCGCGGCCAATCGGCCCTGTTCCTCATGCTGCTGAACCGCTCGGGAGCGTTGGTCAACGACACTGTTGGATTCCACTCGCTGATAACCGGCGCCGACGGCCAGGCCTTGCAGTTGGGCAGTCTGCGGGCGGGTGACCGGATACTGGTCTCCGGTCGTCAGGTCAGGCAAGATATCTCACAGCGGGCCACGACGCTGCATGGGATCGTCTCGCTGGTTTCCAATGAGCCAGATGGCGCCATGGCGCTGCAAGTGGCGCACTCGCAGGATGTCCTGCTGGATACTGATCCACACACCCGCTACACGCATCGTTCGCACGAAACCTCAACCCTCTCCCAGATTCAGGAGGGGGATGAAGTGCAGGTTCGCGGCGCCTACGATCGAACGCTGGGCGAGATGACCCAGACCTTGAGCGTCTCCCGTCTTGGACCCATTGAGCGCAAAGCGCACAGCTAGGGCCACGCCATGATGGACATCTCGCGCCTTGAATCTCGCTGCACCAAAATCGCCATTATCCTGAAGGTGGAAGGGCATAACGAGATTGCCATGCTCCGCAGCGCGCGCCGGCTCAAGGGCATCCACACCCACCTGGAGCAGTCGCTGCGCGACTACACCTGCACCGAGGGACGCTCCCCCCGGACGGTGCGAGTCGAGCGTTGCCTGGAGGCGATGGAGCGCGACATCCGGCATGTGTTGCTCAATTATCTGTCTCTCGACGAGCACGAGGTCCATGAGCGCTTGGCCCACGCTCTCGATCACTCCCGCCAGACACTGAGTTTGTTGGATAGCCCCCCCTCCCCCTAACCCCCTCGCGGGGGGTTCATGAATGGACAGTTTGGTGAGGAAATGGCGGTGCCTCGACGCACCCTCACCCCCCGGCCCCCTCTCCCGCCCGCGGGAGAGGGGCTGGTGGCGAGGGTGTGATGCCGGCACCTGGACTGCATTTCGACGCACACGGTGATTTGGCACCGAAACGGGAGCCATACACGGTTCAGGACAATCCGACGTCTCGAAACTGTCTGCTCATGAACCCTGGAGGGGGAGGGGGGCGCGGCACACTTTTTGCTTTATAGTGAGGTGAGCCGGCCCGATGGCCGGCGTGAGTACACCAAACAAGGTTCAGGATAGGGAGGTTAACCAATGGGTGAGTTAGTAGTAGGAGCAACGTTGTCGGTCGGTACGATCATTTTCTGGGTGATCGTCGGCGGCATCGCGGGTGCGCTGGCAGGACGCGTGATGAGCGGCGGCGGTTTCGGTATCGTCGGCGACATCGTCGTGGGCATCATCGGCGCCTTGATCGGCGGCTTCATCGTGAATGCGCTGCTGGGTAGCAAGAGCTACGGAATCATCGGCTCGATCATCGTCGCCTTCATTGGCGCGTGCATCCTGCTGGCGATCCTGCACACGATGTCCGGCGAGCGTGCTCGCGCCTAAGACACGTACGCACCAACGGTGAAGGCGGGTCCCCAGGGACCCGCCTTCTTGCTATTTCGTGGTGCTTGGGCCAGCGTGCGGCGCTGACCGATGGCCCAACCGTCTGACTCGAGGTCAGGGTGGGACGAATCATCCCGAAGGCTCCGCCCATCTGCACGGTGGTCCGGGCGGCACATGGCATGCACGCCGCCGATGCTCGGCCCACGTCCCCACGAGTGGGGCATTGTTTAGCGCATCAGGAAAATGCCAAAGAATCAATCAAAGCGTGACCATCACCTTCCATTCTGCCTCGTGTCCCGAGCAGTCCATCTCACTTTCACAAAGGCCGCCACGGGATACTTCTATGCCGTCAACTTTCCCGCGTCATCTGTTCGCCGGTCTCCACCTCCCACCATGCTGAGTGCGAGCGGGGCTCGCCCGAGCCGCGTCAGGTCGATGGTCAGCGGGCTATCTCCGCGGTCTTGATGGATCTGGAGCCGGCTTCCGCCATCGCATCTACAGCAGGTGAGCCGCAGCACATGGGTTCGCTCACCGGTGCACAGCCGGAAGGCGGCGAGCCAGGGGGGCTCGAAGGCGATCATCTCGCCGCTGGCGGCACACTCACTCCCGCTCTGACGCAGCGTCAGCTCGAAGGCTGTTCCGATGCCGAGCAGGGACACTGCCTCTGCCTCCACTCGCACCACCTCGCTGAGCCAATCGCCCAGGCTGGAGGGCGCCGCTATGTGCTCGAAGATGACGGTGAGCGGGGAGGGGATGGTCGCTGAATAATGCATCGTGCCTCGTCGTCGCGTGGCGTCCCTAAGTGTACGGTAGTTCCGCGCAATACAACAGCCATTTGGTGCGTCAACCGTGCTAGAAAGATGCTGAGAAGGTGCGACGTGGAGAGTACGAGGTTTACGCTTAAACTAGGAGGTGCTTGGGGCCAATGTGACAGATTTCTCGCGGTATCCGACGTTCCGGTAGATGGGCTTTCTCTCACCTCCTTCAAAGGGTGCCCGATCGGGAGATTCCCCAGTTGCGGGGAGGCCACCCGGCGGGCCACATCTCATTCAGACCCGGGAGGCGCCATCAGACTGCGCCGGCACACCCACTCCCGCTCAGGTCTCTCGGTTTCGGGCGTGGTGGGCAGGCCTGCGCCTCGCTTCCCTGTCCGCCTCCGTTGTCTCGGTCCTGGTCGGCACGGCGGCCGCTCGCCCGCTGCACCTCGAGCGTCCTCTCGCCTTCGTCGCCGCGCTCCTGGCCGCCATGCTGATCCAGATTGGGACCAACTTCGCTAACGACGCCTTCGATTACCAATCCGGCGCCGATAGCCCCGACCGATTGGGGCCGCGACGGCTCGTCCTGAGTGGGGCGGTTTCGCCGCATGAGGCGCTGCTCGGCGCAGCCGTCGCCTTCGGCGGCGCCGCGCTGCTTGGGCTCTACCTGATCTGGGTTGGCGGCTTGGTTATTCTGGTCATTGGGGTCCTCTCGATCGCCAGTGGGGTCCTCTACACCGGCGGCCCCTGGCCGGTGGGGTATCACGGTCTGGGCGATCTCTTCACCTTCGCCTTCTTCGGCCTGGCCGGGGTGATCGGCAGTGCGTACCTGCAGACGCCGAGCGTGGGCCCGACTCCCGTCCTGGCCGGCATCGCCGTTGGCCTACTCGTCACGGCCATTCTGGTCGTCAACAACCTGCGCGATATCGACACGGACCGGCTGGTCGGTAAGATGACCCTGGCGGTGCGAACCGGACGGCGAGCAACCCGGCTCCAGTACGCGACGATGGTCCTGGGCGCCTACCTTATACTGCCGGTCATCTGGCTCGCCTTGCACCGCTCCCCCCTGGTCTTGCTCCCCTGGCTCACCCTACCCCTCGCCGTCAGGAGTGTGCGGGGAGTGGCGGCCGGCGAAGGGCCGGCGTTGAACCTGATGCTCAAGCACACCGGGCAGCTCAATCTCCTCTTCGGTGTCCTCTTTGCCCTTGGTCTGTGGACCTGACACTGCGGCGAATCAGGACGATCCTACCGCCCGGGTGATGGGGAGGGTGGCGGTCAGCATGGCGCCGTGCGGCGTGGCGTTGCCGGCCTGGAGCTGGCCGCCGTGCGCTTCCACGATCCAGCGGGCAATCGCTAGACCCAACCCGCTGCCCTCTCCCGTGCGCGCCTTATCGGCTCGGTAGAAGCGGTCGAAGATGCGCGGCAGGTCGGCCGGGTCGATCCCTGGGCCGGAATCTCTGACCTGCAACTGGGCGCGGCCGCCGCTAGTCTGCCGCAGACGGACCTCGACGCTGCCTCCGGTTGGCGTGTACTTCAACGCATTGTCGAGCAAGACCAGGAGCAGTTGACGCAGTCGCATCACATCGCCCAGCACCCACACGTTGGCGCCCACGTCGGCGGCCAGGCGCATCCCGCGTTCTTCGGCCAGCGGTTCCAACTCGGAGGTGGTGTCCTGGACCAGGGAAGAGAGATTCATGCGAGCAGGCATGATGGACACCGCCTGGCTATCGGCGCGAGCCAGCAAGGACAGATCGTCGACCAATCGGGTCAGGTGCTTGTTCTCGGCCAGCATCTGCTCCACCGTTGCCTCATGATTGCCGGCGGCGTCGCCGGCCAGCCCGACCTCTCCCACCGTGCGCTGAATAGCCAGCGGGGTGCGCAATTCGTGCGCCGCATCCGCCACAAAATCGCGCTGGCGCTGGACTGCGATCCGAATGGGTTTGAGTGCTCTCTGCACCAGCACTGCGCTGATGCCGGCGGAAACCAGCAATCCCAACAGGGCGACGACCAGCAAGGCATTCAGCAGCGCCTCCATCGTGTCGTCGTACTGATGCTCGGAGATGCTGGCCTGAACCACGCCGGCGACCCTGCCACGGTCCACGATGGGGGCGGTGTATACCAGGAAGTTCTCGTTCTGGTAGTGATCGACGCTGCAACACTGCACCTGTTTGGTGCTCAACGCCTGCCGGGCCGCCGCTGGATCCAGCACGATGAGTCCCAGCGCGCCATCGGCATGGATGGCATGAAGGTGTGGGTCCAGATAGATCGAGGTGGCATCGCTCGGGGTGAGATCGGCTCTGAAGGCGCCGGACCCGAAGGACCCCGGCGGCCTGAACCCGCCCTGTCCGGCCCCTTCCCGCGGACCGCCACTCGATCCGCGTGATGTCCCCTGGGGAAGTTGCCCGCCACAGGCCAGCTGCAATTGTTGGCACACGGTCGGATCACGCTGAACCGCACGGCCTTTGAGGGTATCTTGCAGCGAGCCAAGCAGCGCTTGCTGTGTAATGAGATAGACCACGACCTCGAGCACCAGCAGCATGACCAGCAGCAGGCCGACGGTTTGCGCCGCCAGACGCAGCGTAACCCGTCGCAGGCCATCCCCACGGGACGCCGATGTGCCGATGATTCCCTGTGTGACCCGGGACCAGATGGAAGGCGCCACTACGCCTTGATCCTGTATCCGACGCCGCGCACGGTGTGAATGAGCGGGGTCTCGTATCCTTCCTCGATGGCCCGCCTGAGGCGCAGGATCGTAGCGTCTACCACGTTGGCGAACGAGTCGAATCCATATTCCCACACGCGTTCCAGGATCATGGTCCGGCTTAGCGCCTGTCCTGGATGTCGCATCAGGTATTCCAGCAGCGCGTACTCGCGTGGCGTGAGATCAATGCTTTTGCCACCTCGGCTCACCTCGCGGGCACGGGTATCCATAACCAGATCCCCCACCACCAGTTGCTCGTTCTCAATCAGCGTGCCCGCCCGGCGCGTGAGCGAGCGGAGGCGGGCCAGCAGCTCCTCGAAGGCGAATGGTTTAGTGAGGTAGTCATCGGCGCCGGCGTTGAAGCCGCTCAACCGATCGGCGAGGGCATCACGAGCCGTGAGCATGAGCACGGGCACCGACACATCATCCTCACGTAGCTGCCGGACCACCGCCATGCCGTCCAGCCCAGGCAGCATGCCGTCGAGGATCACGGCATCGTGCAAGCCGCTCTCGGCCAACTCCAGCCCCTCGGCGCCATCGTGGACGATATCGACCACGTGTCCTTCCTGGCTCAATCCCCGCCGGAGCGCCTCCGCCAGGGAACGGTCGTCCTCGACGACGAGTAGTCGCATGTGTCTTCCCTCCGGAGTCCTGCTGGCATTGTATCGCTCGCGTCTGGTCGTGGTGTTCCAGTTCCATGGTAGAGCGTGGAGATGACGAGCGGATGACAGCGGCACACGCTCAGGAATTTCCCAGCTTCCCGTCATCAAAGCGTCATCCCACTGCCAGGAAACCCTCATCTGGCATCGATAACGTAGTAAGTGAGGCCGCCGACCGAGGACATGCCGACCGCAGCGACCACACACCACGCCCCTGGCATCACAGTGTGCCGGGGAGCACTATTCCAAGGAGATACAGCTTGAACAAACCGCTCATCGCCACCACCCTGCTCGCCGCGGGAACCCTGGGAACCGGGTATGTCATCGGCCAGATTGCCGGCGTCAGCCCCAGCTTCGCGGCCATCGGCACGCACACCCACTCCCTCCGCACCAACGTCGCCAACCAGCCCGCCGGCGCCCACGCCGATGGTCAGATAACCGCCGTCAATGGCGATTCAATCACCGTGACGCCGGATGCTGATCGAGCCGGCAGCAACGAATACACAGGCGTGACCACCATCAATCTGGCCAGCGCCACTAAATACGCCGCGGCTCATGACGCCGCGGCCACCGCTACCCGGCCGGCCTTCACGGTTGGCCAGCACATTGTCGCTGAAGGCACGGTAAGCGCCGATGGCAAGACGCTCTCCGCGACGCTGGTCTCGGTGGGCGACGGTGGCCACGGACCCGGCGGATTTGGCGGCCCCGGCCACATGTTCGGCCCCCATGCTGATGGGATGGTCACCGCCGTCAGCGGCGATACAATTTCCCTCAAGGCCGACGCTGATCAAGCGGGCAGCAACGAGGACACGGCGGTAACGTCGGTGGTGCTCACCAGCGCTACCACCTATGACGCCGGCCACGACAGTGCCCCCAGCACCACCAAACCCTCCATCACAGCCGGTGAATACCTGATCGCCGAGGGCACGCTGAGTAACGGCGGCGCCACTCTCACCGCGACTCGGGTTTCAGTCCACCCCAGCGGACCCGGCGGCCACTAGCCGCAAGCAGCATGCGTTGCGGTCGGCATGCTTCTCGTCGTCCCCCATCTTCCCGCGGAGCGGGTCCGGGTCATCGCCCGGACCCGCTCCGCCCTTCCTTATATATGTGACACTCAAAGTGTCTCTGAAGCACCGGACATCGCCAGCACTGAGCGTCGCCTGACCATTCCAGGAGCCTTTCGCTCCCACCTCATCTGAAAGAACAGGTATGTACCACGCACGCATCGTCCAATTCCGGGGTCACTTTGCACTTCTTGGGGTCTGCATGGCCGTAGTGTTTGCCTCCACCACCGCTGAGCGCCCTTCTGTGTCCGCGTTCGCCTCGGCCGAAAAGTCGTTTTCCGGGACCCCTCGGTGGGTCATGCTGGCCGGCTCGGCGCCCCCGGTTTTGCGCCAGACACAGCGTCTGCAGGCTGTGCCGACGGGGACACAGGTCGATTTCACTGTTACGCTTCGAGTGCGCAATCAGGTAGCCCTGAATCGTTTCCTGGCCGGTGTATACAATCCGGTCTCACCGTCGTACCGGCACTTTCTGACCACCGCGGAGTTTGTCCGTCAGTTTGCGCCGGCCGTCGCCACGCGTGTCCACACGGCCAACTGGCTGAAAAGCCAGGGACTGCGCGTGCTGGGAACGTCGAGCAATGGGCTGCTACTGTCGGTGCGCGGCAACGTGTCCGCTCTACAGCACGCCTTCGCGCCGTCACTCTATACCTTCCGCCAGAATGGCCGTCGCTTCATGGCCAATACACGGTCGCTGCGCCTACCCGCAGCGCTGGCATCGGATGTACTGGCCGTATCCGGCCTCAACACGGCAGAGTGGCAGCATCCGGCCGCACTGCACCCGCACCAAACTGCTGCTCCCCGTGGCTACGCGCCTGCCGATCTAGCTCATCTCTACGGCCTCGATTCCCTGCGTTCGCAAGGAATCGACGGAACGGGTCAGACCGTGGCTATCGCTTCGTTCGCCGACTACTCCGCGAGCGACCTGGCGGTGTTCGATCAACAGTTCAACCTGTCGGGAGATATAACCCGGATCGGGGTGAGCGACGGCCGGGCTACCGGCGGGCTGCTCGGCGCGCAAAACGGACAGGGTGAAACCGAAGCCGATATCGAAGTCGTACAGGGCGTTGCGCCACGAGCGGCCATTCTGCTGTACGAAGCTCCCAACAGCAATCAAGCGGCGGTGGCCCTCTACAACCGCATCGTGAGCGATAACCGCGCCCAGGTGGTAACCACAAGTTGGGGCGACACGGAATCGTTCTTCTCCGCCGCGGACCTGAGTGCAATTCACCAGGCGCTGCAGGAAGGGGCCGCCCAGGGGCAGACGTTTTTTGCGGCCTCCGGCGATAGCGGGGCGTTCGACGGCGCGGGAAGTGGTCCCACCAGCAGTACCACGCCGGCGGTAGATTATCCCGCGTCCGATCCATGGGTTACCGGCGTGGGTGGAACCACACTCACCGCCAGCGGCTCACAGTATCTCGCCGAGACCGCATGGTCGGATGGTTCCGATCCGAGCACACCTGTTGGAAGCGGGGGTGGGCTGAGTCTGGCGTTTTCCAGGCCGAACTACCAGACAGGTCCTGGGGTAAGCAATCAGTACAGCAACGGCATGCGCCAGGTGCCCGATGTGGCCGCGAATGCCGACCCCCGCACCGGCTACGCTGTCTACACCGTCAACGCCCACGACGCTCCGTCCTGGAGTGTTGGCGGCGGGACCAGCGCGGCGTCGCCACTCTGGGGCGGCTTCGGGGCGCTGGTCAATCAGGCGTTGGGACGGCGCGTAGGGTTTCTGAACCCGCTTCTCTACCAGCTCGGGCAGCGTGCATCGACCTTTTCCGTGGGGCCGTACCACGACGTGGTCCAGGGCAGTAATCTGTATTACCCTGCCACCGTCGGGTGGGACTTCGCGACAGGATGGGGCTCGTTTAACGGCGCGCCGTTTGTATCCGCACTGAAAATGCTTTCCATACCGGCGCCGGCTGCTCCACCGCTCCCCACGGTCGCTGCCACCGCCACCGTCACCGCCACTGCCACCGTCACCGCCACTGCCACCGCGACGCCAGAGCCCGCGCAGCCAACCGTGACAATCCAGCAGGTTGTGTTGCTGCACAGTGTTAAGGGAAGGCTCCAGATGACCGATACGCTCAAGGTTGGGGAGAAGGGCACCATCGTGGTGCGCTATCAGACCACGCACGCCAGTTCGCTCCTTACATCGGGAACCATCGTCGTTCGCGAGAGCGGCCACGTCCTGCAGACCATCGTGCTCAAGGCGACTCGGTACAACGGCAAGCCAGCCCTGACGGCGGCGTTGCACTTTACCAGCAAGAAGCACGTCGGCACCCTGCTGGCACACGTGATGGTGAGCCTTGGTCTGGTCTCGAGCGCACTGAATCACGTATTCACCCTTGCACCGCTGAAGTAGGATATCTCTATGACCACCTCCGACGTACGACCAGGAACGGACCGCGTTGAGCACATCATGGGCATGCCGATTGGGATCGACGTGCGAGACCCACACCTTGATCCCGGCGTGCTCGATCGGGCCTTCGACTGGTTCCGCTGGGTGGACTCGACCTTCAGTACGTATACCGCCGGCAGTCAGATAAGCCGGCTGAACCGGGGTGAGCTGACGCTGAGCGAAGCGCATGAGGATGTCCGTGTCGTGCTCGAACGATGCGAGCAGTTGCGCTTTGCCACCAACGGCTATTTCGACGCGCGAGCCGCCTTTGCGTATGGTGAGGTCGGCGCCCGCGTTTCCGGCAGTTCTCCCTGGTCCATCGAGCCGTCCGGCCTGGTCAAGGGGTGGTCGGTCGATCGCGCCGCGCGCATTCTGGATGCCGCCGGCGCTGGTAACTACTGCATCAACGCAGGCGGCGACATCCGGGTGCGCGGCGGCGCACTGCCCCAGCCCTACTGGCGCATCGGCATCCTGCACCCGATTGAACGCGACCAGGTGGCAGCGGTGGTGCAGGCCGCCGACCTGGCCATCGCGACCTCCGGCGCCTACGCGCGTGGCGACCATATCGTCGATCCCCACAGCGGGGAACTCCCGGACGGCGTGTTATCGGTAACGATTGTTGGGCCCGACCTGGCCACGGCGGATGCCTACGCCACGGCTGCGTTCGCCATGGGTGAGGCCGGCCCGGCGTGGACCGCCCAACTGATCGGCGCCGGCTACCAGGCGATGACGATTCTCAGCGACCGGAGGGTCCTGTCGACTCCGGACTTTCCAATACTCCCCGCACAGGAGAGAGAGGCTACGGAAAGAGGCGGGCGATCGGGTAGGTGAAGCCGGGCACCACATCCTCACCGCTCAGGGTATCGTCCATGCCCAGCGGGGTTGGCTGGTCGTCGCCAGGGCGCCAGACATCGACGCGCCGATAGCGTGGCCAGACGACCCAGACCAGGCGCGTGCCGAAGGCCAGGTAGGTCTGGGCCTTTGCAGCCATGCCGGGTGCAAACTGATTCTCCGAGGCCACCTCAACCGCCAGGTCGGGGGCCAGGCGCGGCGCTCTCTGGTAATAGTCGGGCGATGTTGGGGACGGCAGCCGGTCGGTGCGCACAAAGGCGACATCGGGTGCTACCTCTGTAGTGAGCGGGTGGGCCGGGTCGAGGCGGTAGCCGCCCTGCTCGCCCGTGACGGCACCCAGACCGTTATCCTCGACGTAGGTAATCAGGCGGCCAAGCAAGCGGGACCCGATGTAAGATGCGCCGAAGCTGCTCAGGGGCATGCGGACCAGTACTCCGTGAACCAGCTCATAGGTCCAACCATCATCCGGGATGGCGTGCAGATCGTCCACTGTCATCGGCGGCATGTGGGGCACGATCTCGGCCCACGGCGCCAGGGGTGGCGGCGATCGATGGAATGCTGTGCTCATAGCTCCATTGTCCTCTGTTCATGCTAGCCATGCAACCTGCCAGTACAATTATGTGGATACCTGTTGCCGCGGGAAAGAGCGGATGCCCCATGGGATTCCAGTATGCAGCCCAAACCAGGTGAAAGGAAACGAACTATGCCTCGTGCTTTGTGGAACGGAACGGTCGTCGCGGAGGCCTCGCCGGAGGAGGTAGAGACCGTGGAGGGGAACATCTACTTCCCCTCCAACAGCGTGAAGGGAGACTATCTCCAGGCGAGCGAGTACCACACCGAGTGCCCCTGGAAGGGCACGGCCAGCTATTACGACCTTGTGGTCGATGGCCAGGTCAATAAAGATGCAGGCTGGTACTAGCCGAAGCCGAAAGATGCCGCCGCTGAGATCAAGGATCATGTCGCGTTCTGGCGCGGAGTGACGGTCGAGCAGTAAGACCTGCCGCATTCCTACAGGTGCAGTGAATCCAATTTGGTTGAGACGCGTTTACTCGTCCCTACCCCGGCCTACCTCCGATGGATAGGCATGCCGCTCTGAGCAAACCCCAGGCGCTCCAGTCCGGCGATACCATCGGCGTGGTTGCGCCCTCCTGGTGTGGCCCGGCCATGTTCCCACATCGCGTCCAGCGTGGCGTGCAGTTCCTGGAGTCGCTCGGGTATCGGGTCGTGCTCTCGCCGCACACCTTCGGCCGCCATGGATATGTTTCCGGGACGGCTGAGCAGCGGGCTGGCGATATCCACCAGTTGTTTGCCGATCCTGGGGTGCGGGCGATCTTCTCGGCAATTGGCGGCGATCATTCCAATCACCTCCTGCCGTTTCTGGACTGGGATCTCATCCGCCGCCACCCCAAGATTTTCCTCGGCTGGTCCGATACGACCGTGCTCGCCTGGGCCATGTACGCCCGGGTCAATCTCGTGACCTTCATGGGTCCTGCGTTGATGACCGGCCTGGCCGAGTTCCCTGCTCCCTTTCCCTACACTGTTCGCTCCTTGCAGCGTCTTCTCAGCGTCCCGGGGTCGTATGGCCTCATCAACCCGGCCACGCAATGGACAGAAGAGTTGCTCGACTGGGGGGACCAGCTGGATTTGACGCGGCCGCGTCAGCTCCAGACGTCACCTGGTTGGACCTGGCTCAAAGGGGGACGAGCCGAGGGTCGCCTGGTGGGTGGCTGCCTGGAGTCCATCCAGCACCTGCGTGGCACGCCCTACTGGCCCGATCTGACGGACGCTATCCTCTTCTTCGAGACCTCCGAGGAAGTCCCGTCGCCCGAATGGGTCGATGCCATGCTCCAGGACTTCGAGAACATGGGCGTGATGCGGCGCCTGCGAGGCTTGCTGGTGGGCCGCCCCTATGCCTACACCGAGCGACAGAAAGCAGAACTGCACCAGGTGATCCTGGAGCGGACGGCTCGCTATGATTTCCCCATCGTCACTGACATGGATTTCGGCCACACCGACCCGACCCTGACCCTCCCTATCGGCTGCCGGGCGACCATCGATGTGTCGAAGCAGCAGATCAGCTTAGTGGAGGCTGCGGTTACCGGTACCTAGACAATGGCACGTCTCTTGCGCCTTCTCCTGTGCGAATCCTCAACTTTGTTGAGGATTCGCACACTACAACCCCAACACGGGCAAGGAGAGACCGTGAGAGCTGTCGTTTATAAGGAACCCTGCACAGTTGCGGTGGCACGGCCGCGGTGGAGCAGGCGCCAACCGGCGCCTGCTCCACCGTTTAGTGGCCGGCCGTCGTCAGCAACGAACTCACAATGGTGCTAAAGGTAGATGCCAGTTGCGGGCCAACCAATATCACGAAGGCGATAGCGGCCGTCGAGAGCAGGCCGAGCAGCAGCGCGTATTCCACCGTGTCCTGTCCGGCCTCGTCGGATGCACGTCTGCTGAGCGAGTCGTGTCGCCGGGCCAGCGCTGCGTGCAGCGCCCACAGGTGAAGCTGCAGTGCGTCCAGCGTGTCCATGTGACGGCCCCCTTTCACTGTTAGTGGTAGTACACCACGCCGGATGGCCACTTGAGTAGGGCCGAGAGTCTCGTAGCCGGCAGGACTTTAGGGCTGCAAGGCCGCCCCCCCTCCCCCAACCCCTCCCACACTGCATAAAGAGGGCACAAGCCCTCCAGGGGGGAGGGGAGCTACTACGGGCAACGGTGTCTCTGAAAAACACACTCTCCCTACCGAAACAGGAGCTACTACGGGACGCAGCCCCTCTCAAGACCCCGCCCCTCCCCCCCGCGAGGGGGCCGGGGGGCCGTCGGGGGGAGGGGGGACGCGCTGGTAGACTCAGCAAGGTGGGGGACGATGGCACGTGACGTAAGGGCTGGGCAAGGGAAGACCGTGCTGGTCATCGAGGACGACCGGGCAATGGTGCACCTCATACGCACCTACCTCGAGCACGAGGGGTACGCGGTCGAGACGGCGGAGACCGGTGAACAGGGCATTGAGCTGATTCAGCAGATCAATCCCCACGTCGTCCTGCTCGATTTGATGCTGCCCAACACATCCGGCTGGGATGTGTTGCGCACACTGCGCTCGCGCAGCACGGTGCCGGTGATTATGGTAACCGCCAGGAGGGCCGAGGAAGATCGGCTACGCGGCTTCGAGCGAGGCGCCGATGACTACGTGGTCAAACCGTTCTCGCCGCGTGAACTGGTGGCCCGGGTGGGCGCGCTGCTGCGGCGGAGCAATCCCGGTTCCGGGGAAGCGGCGGTAATCGGGCCGCTCTCGATCGATCCACGGCGGCGAGAGGTACGGGTCGACGGCGTGATGGTCACACTCCGGGAGCGGGAATTCGACCTCATCGCCTACCTTGCCTCACGGCAGGGGATGGTGTGCTCCCGGGCAGAGCTGCTGGACCAGGTGTGGGGATATGACTTCACCGGCGATGTCCGGACCATCGACACCCACGTCCGCCGAGTGCGCGAGGCACTGGGGAGCGCGGGCACCATGCTGTGTACCGTCTGGGGAATCGGCTACCAGCTGATCGATCCTTCGCCATGAGTGATCGCGGCAGATGGCGATGGCGAGGGCAAAGCCTGCTGGTGCAGGTGAGCGTCGGGATTGCCCTGGTGGGCCTGCTGGCTCTGGTGGCCAATACCGCGCTGGCGAGCTTTTTTCTGCAGCGTCATCTGGCCGATCGGCAAAGGACGCTCATGGTCCACCAGGCGGAAGCCCTGGCCAGCTGCTCCGCCAGGGTAAGCGTGCCGCGATTAGTGACCAGGGCGAAAGGATTGACCCGGATCCTCGACGCCGCGCTGGCAGGCACGCCGGAGCGCCGAGCACTGGTGATCGATGGTCAAGGTACGGTCCGCTATGCATCGGCCTTCCCGGCGCCGTTGCTGCACCTGCTCCTGACTCAGTTACGCCACGGCCTGGGCAGCACAGTAGGCATTAGCGGCGCCTCGTTCGTTCGCTCCCGGACCATAGGCACTACGATGATCACCGATATTTTCAGTATGTGTCCGGGGATCGGGAGGGGGGCAGCCACTCACACCGCCGGAATGGCGCTCGCCGAGAGCACGAATGTGGTAGACACCGAATGGTACGACGTGGTGACGACGGAGCTGCTTTCTGGAGTCATCGGCGTCATTCTCATCGTTCTGGCCGGCGTCGGGCTGGGGCTGGCGATCGTCCGGCCGGTGCGGAAGGTCACCGCCGCGGCGCGAGCCATTGCCGCGGGTGACTATGAGCGGCGTGTGGCGCCGGAAGGTCCGGCCGAGGCGCGAGATCTGGCCGAGGCCTTTAACACCATGGTGAGCGAGGTGGCACGGAGACGGCGTCTGGATCACGACCTTCTCGCCAACATATCGCACGAGTTGGGCGCTCCTCTTGGGCTGATCCAGGGATATGCGGAGGGGCTGGCCGACGGTGTGATTACCGGGGACGACCAGCGGGTGGCGGCGCTGCGCGCGATCACCGATGAGTCGGAGCGACTGAAGCGCCTGACCGGCGATCTGATCGATCTGGCCCTCCTTGAAACCGGGGAGGTGGACATCCATATTGAGGATGTGCCAATCGATGAACTGCTCACCAATCTGGTGGCGCGCTTCAATCCGGCCGCACAGCAGCAGGGTGTACGGCTGGTAGTCGATGTGCCGTCGGCCCTGCCCGCGGTGCGAACCGATGGTCTGCGGCTGGAACAGGTGGTGGTAAACCTGCTGAACAATGCGTTGCGCCACACCGCACAGGGGGGCAGTGTTACCCTGAGTGCGCGTCCCGCTGCCGCTGGCGTCAACCTGGCGATCGCCGACACCGGCGCCGGCATTCCAGCAGAGGAGCTGTCCCGCATCTGGGAGCGCTTCTATCAGGTAGACAAGGGGCGGGACCGCAGGCAGCGCGACGGGGGGTTGGGACTGGGATTGGCAATCTGCCGCGGCACCGTGCTGCTGCTGGGCGGACGGATCGACGTTGAGAGCGTGGTGGGCGCCGGAACGACGTTCAGAATCTGGCTGCCTCGGGACCAACGAAGTGATTAAGCGTCTATTCACGCTTCAGCCACACTTCTGACACAAATCACCGTCTCCTACGCTTTACGCTCAATGTGAAGCCGATAGAGCTTCGAATACGAAAAGCAAGGAGCACATACGTCCATGAAACTCACACGGTATCTCGTCCCGAGCCTACTCGCCGGCTCACTTCTCGCTGGGGGCGCCTCAAGCAGCTTCGCAGCACAGAAAAAGGTTGCCACTCCCCGCGCGTTTGCCTATGGTCAGGTCTCGAACCTGACCACGACCGGCTTCACCCTGACGCGGACGCCGAAGAAGGCTGGCGCCGCGTCAAAGGTGCTTCAGGTAGCGCTGAGCAGCACGAGCAAAGAGCAGGCCCGAAAGGGCACGACCGGAGCCTTGACGAGCGGCGAGTACGCCTTTGTGGTCGGCGCTAAGGGCGCTACCGGCGTCGCGGCCAACCGCGTGCTGTACTCGACCACGGCGTTCAACGCCAGGCGCCTCATCCAGCGCATCAGGACGCAGCGGCTGGCGAATCGCATCGCCCATCGCCTGCTTCGTCCTCATCTCGTGGTCGGCCTGGTAAACGGAGCCACCACGACCAGCACCAGCATCGCCATCACCACGGCTAAGGGGAAGACGCTGGTCTTCGCGATCACCCCGCAGACCAAGTACCGCGTCAACAAGGCGCTCACCACAACCGCCCCAACCTTTACCAACGGCGAGAAGGTTCGCGTGCGCTTCGCTCGCGCCGCCGCCACCAGGACCCTCACCGCGCGTCTGATCGCGGTGGTCCCCGCAGCCTAACCAGAACGCACGCATCGCGGGCGCTCCAGACGGGTCGTCCCCATAACCGTGGGGACGACCCGTTATTCTATGGAGGAACACTGCTTCGCCACGGAGAAGATCCGTTCCACTGCCTCGGTCCGAGCCTCGTACCCTCCCTTCGGAGGCCGGCCTACACGGGAACCAGTACCGCCTGCGCTTCGATGCGACAAGCCGGATCGGCTGCTACTTGGTCGTTTATCAACCGTGCGGGTGGACCGTGGATGATCCAGGAATGGGCCATGATCGACGCACTCGGTGTAGTGGAGACGTCCACAGGAACATCATGACGTTAATCACCAGAAACGCCTCCAGCGTAGCCACCACCCCCAAAGAGGTGCTAGCGGTCCAGGCGCGGATCATCGCATATGACCCGCCGCCGAGGAGCACGACGATGGTAATGGCCACGACGCGGCGAAATCGGGTTTTTGTGAGACTGTAGAGCACAAAGGTAGCCCAGAGGTTCGTCTTGGTCCACTTCCGGTCGAAGCGCTTGGTCAGCGCCAGATGGATTCCGCGCCAGGAGGCGCCGAGGACGAGCAGCATGTTGGCTGTAACCAACGTGTCCCATACAGTGGCTACGCTAACTCCGCCACTGTGTCAGTTGGATGCCGCAAGGCGCGCCCAATAGATCAGGATCGAGGTATACAGGAGCATCGCCAGGCACTGGACGCGGAAGCCGGGGGGCCTGAGAAGCCGCGTCAGCTGGCCAAGCCTCGCTCCCACCATCACTACTTCCCACCGTTATTGTGTGTGGTACACACGTATACGCCAATTGAACATTGTCATCCGACTCCCCTACTCTACCCTTTATGGGAAAGAACGGGCTGGCCGGCAAGCGAATCACCGCCAATACCCTCGTCTACGACCTGCCTGCTTGCGACTGGCGATGGCCTCAATCTCGGCGGCAAATCGTCCTCTGGGCCATGAACGGCGACGCCGGCTGCTCGTGTCCCTGCCCGCAGCAGCCACACCAACAGCGCGACCATGACCAGCACCGAGATCTGGACCGGGATCCAGTGGGAGAGTGCGATACCCGCCAGAGCCACGACATAGCCGGCGGCGAGCAGCAGCCAGAGGGTGGGTTCCTGTGCTCTGGCATGGCGAATGGTGATGGCGGCGGGAATCAGCAGCAGGGACAGGTCGTGTACCAGCACATGGGGATTGACCAGGAGGGCCGTCACCGTGGCGACCGCAAACGGCAGGTCCATCCGCCGGCGCCGATGGGCGATGACGGCCACCGCGGCGAGCGTCGCCACGCTAAAGGCCCATTGGAGTATGGTGGCGACCGGCGCCGCGAACAACAGCTGGAAGAATCCGGCCAGATTCTGGTTGGCTTGCGGCGAGAACCCGCCCGTGGTCGTATGCCAGCCGGCCGCCTGGCGGAGCACCTGGAGGTACCCTGGTTGATCGATGGCCCCAGAACGGCCATGGGAAGCAGCGCGAGCGCGGCCCCTGCGGCGCAGAAGCTGGCTAGCGCGCGCCAGCGGCCTTGCACCAGGAGCAGGAGCAGGAAGGGGAGGACGTAGGGCGGCTTGATCAGAGCGAGCGCCAGGAGCGCGCCGGCCCAACCGTCCCGCTGGGCGCGAAGCGCCAGGAACGAGGCGGTCAGGACGGCCAGCAGCAGCATGGACACCTGACCCTGTGCCAACGTGGCGAAGACCGGGAAGAACGAGGCGCCGGCCACGACCAGGAGCACCGAGCCCGAGCGGCGTAGCTGGAGGTAGCGCTGGAGCGCGACCAGCACGCCCACCAGGAGCAGGCAGTTCAGGATGAACCAGAGGAGATACGCCGAGCTGTAGCCGACGGCGGCCAGGGGGGCGAGGGCCAGCGCGACAAAGGGAGGATAGAGAAACGCCGCCTGATTGCGCACCGTGAGGCCTGAGTGCAGCGTGGACGACTCCACCGCCTTGAGCGCCGGGAAGCAATAGATGGCGCTGCCGTGGCCAGCGAGGACCAGGTGCGAGGCGCTGTAATAGACCAGCACGTCGGACTGCTGGATATGGACTGCACCGCTCCGCAAGAGCGTGATATAGCTGATGCAGAGCGCGAAGAGCACCGCCGCACAGACCGCGATTGGGGCACGACTCAGGAACCGTCTCCCTCTGCGGTGTCGTACCGGCTGAACCGGCAGCTCACTCCCTGCGGGGAGCTGTGCCTCACGGGGACTCGATGGCGGCTGATCGGTGACGGGAACCTGAACGCCGCGCATACCCTCATCCCTCGTTGCAGTTGACCCAAACAGGATACGACGGGACTGGCGAGTGTGCGAGGGCCGGAAGTCGTGCTGAGCTAGGGGCTTCGGGCCTGTTTCAAGAAGCACTTTCCCCTTCTATCCATCGGCTTCGGGGCAGATCTTGCGCTTGCCGGAACGGGAGACGAACTCATGAAAGGCAATAACTGCAAGACGACGTCCAGGGTCCAGTCTGGTCGCGTGTAAAAGAAAAACAATTGGGCCGAGGCCGGGAACTACTACAACACGTCGCAACCCTTCCCGGCGACCTATCGTAAGCGACCGGGCAAAGGGTTTCACCATGTCCTGCGACAGGAGGACATCGAGACCTTCCTGACGCTGCTGCCCGACTGGGCCGAACTGTCGCGAGGACTCGGCGCCATTGTCCTGGCGCCGGGAGACGGCGGAACCGATGGGTACTACATGTCAGGTGTGATCCATGTCCAGGCATGGTCACGAGACCTGTGGGATTGGTGGCACATCGAGGACTACGACGCAGAGCGCACAACGCTCCAGTGCCTCGGGGTCGAGCTAGTTGTGTGTCCAGAAAGCTTCGAGGAACCGGCCAGGGGCATAGCGTGAGCCGTGCAGTCCTGCCATCAGTGAGATCGGGACGGGTTGCTTACTGCGATCACGTTCGGCTCGAGAAACGGCGTCGATCGAGGCGAGCAGTAGAGCACTCCGTGGACCGCCACCCTGACGTGAGGCCGCATGATCCCGTCAATGCTTCCTGCAACCTTCCGTGTGTTACTCAAAAAGAACAGGATTCCGTGGTACTTGGCGATGTGGACCGCGGCATCACTCGGCACGCTGACGCTGTCGAAGAGCGCACCATGAATGAGGAAGGGGCCGTGAGTCACGGGGCCAGGCCGGAAGAAGGCGACCACTGCGATTCGGTACTGCCGGTCAACTCGCGCCCCTTGGCAGAGTTGAGCTGCAGTACGGACGGTCATGTGCCGGTACCGTGTCGCCGCGTGCGCGAGGCTGGAGCCACCGACAGCGAGCGCCAGCAAAGCGACAATGACAGGCCGACGAATCACGCGAGACCTCCTGTAGGAGGAACGCGCTGGTAGCCGAAATGTAACAGGGACTTGCTTGGCCACAACCCGGAACTTTTCACTTCCATACCCAGATCGCTACCCAAACCTTTCTGGACACACCACGAGTGGTCCGCCACGAAGGGTTTGAGGGCTGGCAAGCGAAGGAGGAGGTGCAACGTCACATTTGGGGGCAGCCATGCATCTGCACATCCTCCACGACACGGCGAACTGCGTCAACCACTACATCGGGACGATTCACATGGATGTAATGGTCGCTGTCCGGGACCAAAATATGGCGTCCTCGCGTCGACAGAGTGGAAAGCTGGCGGAGACGATCATCCCAGAGCTGGTAGAGGCTCGCGAGGACGCTCGGTGGCAGCTCCGGGGGATAGACGCGGTTGCCCGCAACGAGCACGGTCACGGGGATGGCACCGACAGATCCCAGTGACCGCATTTCACCGATGCTCGTCTCCAGGTCGATATTCTCGAGATTCGCCAATAGACCGGGGAAGACGTCTGCGGCGTAGGCCAGGCTATCGGGATGAGCGGGATCGACCAGCACGAGACCAGCGACGTTCTCTGGGTGGCGTTGCGCATAAAGGTGAACAATGGGACCACCGAAGGAGTGGCCGACGAGCACATAGGGAGCCGAAACCTGCGCGACGCGCAGCAGCCTTTCGAGGTCCTCAGCCATGTCCTCAAGGGTGCGCGGCTGCGTAGCGGGATCGCTCTCACCGAGGCCCGCCCGATCGTAGCGGTACACGCGAGTGAATGCTGCCAGGCCGGCAAAGACAGCCTCCCAGACATCGCCGGAGTCCCCTGCTCCGGCCTCCATGACCACCGCCGGACATCCCTCACCTGCGTGCCACACGGAGAGACGGCGGCCGGCGATGGGAACGAACCGACGGTTGCCTGCTCTCTGGTCCATTCGACGCGCTCCTAATTTCCCTTTCTATCCGACTCCAGTATCGCCCTCCATCCCGGACGTCGAACCTTTTGTGGTGAACTACTAGTGGGTCATTTGGGTCGAGGCTTGCCGGTAGGCGGCGCAAGCGGTAGGCTGGGTTCTGTACGCAGCGTCTTGCCTCCCCCCTGGAGTATGCCATGGCCGGTCATCAGAAGGATCCCCTCCGCCCGCTCACCGCTGACGAACGTACCGCCCTCGAATAGCTCAGTCGTTCCCGCACCGATCCAGCGGCGCAGGTCATCCGGGCGAAAGAACTGCTCGCGGTCGCGACTGGCCGCAGCTTTGAAACGGTGGCGCATGCTGCTGGTCGGCGGAGCGGTGACGCCGTTGCTCACCTCGTGGCTCGATTCAACCGCGACGGCGTCGCTGCTGTGGTGGAACGACACGGCGGAGGGCAGCCGAAGCGCTACCCGACACCAGAGCAGGAACGCAGCGTGCGCGAAGTGCGACGGACGCCGGATCGCGAGAAGGATGGAACAGCCACCTGATTACTCTCGACGCTCCAACGCGCGCTTCGTCGTGCCCTGGATGGCCTTCCTGGAATCAGCACCTACACCATCTGGTGCGTCCTGCATGCTGCGGGCTTCTAGTGGGGGAAGGATCGCACGTGGTGCGAAACCGGAACGGCGGTGCGCAAGCGGAAGACCGGGACGGTGACAGTCACGGATCCCGATGCCACCCCCAAAAAACCTTGATCGAGGCGGCCTACATGCAGGATGTCCTCCCGGTCTGGACCGAAGATGAGGCAGGGCCATATCAGACGGTGCCCTCACCTGGCTCCCATTGGCAGGCATCCGGCCAGCCGGTTCGCTATCCGCATGAGCACACGAGCGACGGCATGCCCTCGGCAGGTCAGGCGCCTACACCCGACGGCCTGTCCACCGACGACGGGCAGCGTGACGCACTGCGACGACGCATCCTTGGCCTCGATCGATTGTTACGCTGACACCGGATCGGGGGATGAGCAGTGTCTCTCCAA
>JAABUL010002755.1_pt1 | contig 28208 bp, 3 predicted proteins | sample 5559151 | NCBI WGS metagenome assembly JAABUL01 (sample SAMN10711876, study PRJNA513368) | rock metagenome | isolation source: Antarctica rocks | place: Antarctica: Victoria Land, Pudding Butte sud
ACCATCTCCATCTGGGAGCTTGTCGTCTGTGGCTTTTCCCTTGCCTTTTTCCGCGGCCGTGGGCTTTCCATTCTCGTTCGCCATCCTCCCCAGTAGCTGTTGCGTTTAAGCTTTGAACAGGTCAAAATGTAGCCAGGCGAGTTGTGGCACGAAAAATACTTGTGGACGGAATAGAATCTTGACTTGACAGCTTGATACTAGATTGGAAAGCTCGGTGAGTTGGTCATTAAGATGGTGAGTAATCTAGCACTTCTGGTCGATGTTGCCTCAGTACTCAGATCTGGCTGCAGAAAAAACCTTGAACTCTAAAGTGAGCCCTAAATACTCGCTTAAGTTAGGGCGACGCTAGAGTTGAAGCTAGACAATAGCTTATGCGCAATAGTTTGAACTAGATTTTAGTACGTTTGGGCACGTTCAAATTTGATATAGAGAATATTTTAGCAAGTTTTTAGATTTTTTTTGCAACAGATTTGAGAACAATATAATTTAATTTAAAAAAAAATTGACTTTCTTGTTAATAAATATATCAAGATTGTTTTTTTACAATTTAAAAATATGGTCAATTAACTTTATTATATAATACAATGTTAACTATAGTTATTGTAAGTATTATTGTTCTTTAATTTGCTACTCTTATTTATACTCTATCTAATAATGCTAGAATTAAATATATATTATATTTAATATATTCTTACTATTGTTTTCAAGTTGTAATAATTAAAAAAATCGAAAAATCTAATACTTATTACGCAATTTTTAAGCTCGACTAGATTCTATATTTTATGTTTAAAATTTTCTATAATTCTACAATTTAAGCAATTGATTAATTGACAATTTTACAAATATTTGAATTTACTCAATTGCTATTGTTGTTATATATTAAATATTCTATAAATCGACGCAAAAACAATAGATATATTTAGAAGTAACAAAAATATCGAAAAAATACAAATAAGTTAAGAATATATTAAGACAATTGTGCAAAATTACTTTAACTTCGAAACAAGACAAAAACAAATTAATAAATTAACGCAAACAATAATTAACAATTTGATTGTTATAATAAAGATTAATTTCGAAAAAAGCTTGCTATTTTAAACAATACTATTTATATTTAATATTTCGAAAACTATATTAATTATTATATTGTTGTTAATTCTAAAAAATAATCAATATAAAAAGTTAAATAGTATTTCAAAATATAAATTGTTAATATTAAATAATAACAACAATAACTTAAAGATATAAAATAAAATAAAATCGAATATCTTTATATACAATTAGTTATATTATTAATATTAAAACAAAAAAAGAATAACTAAACTAATTTTATTTTAATATTTATTAATTCGAAAATTGCTATTAGTTAATACTTTAATAACAAAATATTAAAATACAAGTTTTTTTTTAAATTATATATACTAGCTATTAACAAACTTTACTTAATCGAAGAATAGCAAGAATTTAGAATCAAATATACAAATCTTAATATATTTCGAATACAATTATTGATCGAAATTTCGATATTAAAAGTATCTACTATTTTAAATAATAAAATCGAAAAAATAATTCGAAGTTAATATAAATTTGACAAACAAATTATAGTACTACAAATATTATTAAATTGCTCTAAAATATTCTTGCAATTTATTAAGATAAAAAAGACAATTAAAAATATATTAAATTTTCAATTTTTTTTATCGAATATCTTAAAAAACGTATTTGATATATTAAAAACAATAATATATATAGATAGTATTAATTTAATACTTTAAATCTATAAGTTCTTTTAACAATAAATAAAAGATTTTAAATATTTAAAGAAAGCTATTTAATAGATGCTTTTCTTAATAGTATTAATAGTTAAAAGTAACAAAAAATATATTTAATATATCTTTAAGAAAAAATTGTATTTATATTTATTTTCTAGAATTCTAATTTATATTAAGATTTATAAAATAAAAGTAGACAATTTAAATATTAAACAAGTTATTTAGTAGCTTGTATTCAAAAATATTAGTTAAATATATTAGTATCTTAAATGCGCAAATTAATATATTAAGAAGCAAGTATATTTTATAATATTGTATTTAAAATAATATATAAAACTTCGAATTTTTAAAGTGTTAATTAGTTTTAAAAATATTAATATTAATTTTGTTGCAACTATCGAAAAAATAGATAGTACTAACAACAAAATATCTAAAAAAAAAAAACAATATTAATAATTAAATAGTAAGTTTTAATAAAAATATCTTATAATTAAAACAAAATATTAATAAAAACAATACAATTGTATTAGTAAATAAATTAGATACTATATATTGTTGCAATCTTAAAAAGAATATATAAGAGCTAATTAATATTTTAAACAATTGCTATCGAAGAATTGAATTGCTATACTTTAATAATAAGATAATTAGTAATATAAGTTTTGCAAAGTAGAACAAGATTTAATTTAAATTATATTGCTTAAGTTGCAATTTAAACAAACAAATATTTATTATCTTTTATAGCAAAATTAATATTTAGAATATTTAAGTATTAAAAAAGAAAATCTAATTTAAAAAGTAATTAAAAAGCTAAAAAATACAAAAAGTTTATACAATATTTCTTAATTTTTATCTTAAATTCTATTTAAATTTAATTACATTTAATAAGATATTAAAGAATTTAATAATTTAGAGCAAATATATAACTAATAAAGCAACTTTAAAGAAAATTATAGAAAATATATAAAATAACGCAAAGCAATATAACATTAAGATACTTGCAATTTTAAAACAAGATTAACAATTAAATATTAAATTAAATAAGATAATTGTAACAAAATTGTATAACAAATATAAAGTAAACAAAGAATTAATAAACAAAGCAATTGTAATTTTTAAATAGCAACAAATTTTTTATCTAATTAAGATTGATTACAAATCTTTAACAAAAAATAATAAAAAACAAAAAAAGAAGAATAAACAAAAAATAAATACAAAATTGTTAAGTACAAACTTTATTAATTAGAGAATAAAAAAAAAAATTGTATTAAAAATTAGAAATTAACAAATATTAAAAGACAAACAAAATAATTTTTTTTTAGAAATATTTTCGAAAATACTCAAAATCAAAAAACAAGAGTTGCTAAAAAATATTTTAAAAAATATTAATAAAAATCTATTGTTGTTTGAAAAAAAGCAAAAGATTAAGAGACAAAAAAAGAGATTAAGTTATCTAAATAACTATAAACTTAGTTTAACTATTAAATGCACGCAATGCAATTTTAACAATTCGACAAATTTCAATAGAAGTAAGTGCGACAATTGCAATAGACAAAGTTGTACAAATATAAATTTAAAAGATTGTAAGAGAAACTAGAATACGTGTTCTATATTGTTAAATATCTACAATAGCAATATATTAAAAATTAAAAAAAGTTAAAAACTTTTATTTAAATTTAGAGTTTTTTTAAATTTAAATTTGTTGTTGTTGTCTATATATTTAATTTTTAGAATTTTATTGTTGTTTATATTTTCTATTATAACAAAAAGTTCTATATAATATTAACAATTATATTTAGTATTGTTCTTACTTAATTTAACAATATTTGTTATATATAAATCTACAATAAGATTTTTGAAATATTAATTAATAGATTTTTTAATTAATAATATTTTTATTAGATGCAACGCTATATTTTATATATTTTTTAAATTATTCTTTTTTAAATATTTGCTTAATTTAACAATTTTAAACAATTTTTTTACAAATAAATTAAATTTTAACAAATATAAGTTTGTAAATATTTAATTCTTAAATAATTTATTGCTATTTTAAAAAAATATTAAATATTCTTTTTAAAATATTTTTAGATTTAAATTTAATAATTTTAGCAATTAATCTATTTAGCAATTAAAATTTTCTCAATTTTAAAAATTTACTAAACTATTAATTAATATTTTATCTTGAAATTTCTTTAATATTGTTAATATATTAATTATATAAAATATATACAATAATATTTAAGTATAGTTTAACATATTTGTTGTTTTTGTCTAAAAAACAATTGCAATTTTTCTAAGAATATATTTTAAAAGTTCGATATCTGCGTATTTAATAATATATCGAAGTATTATATATAACTTTATATAATTGCAAAAATTCTAATAGTTTCGAAACTTTTAATTAAAAATTAATAAGATTGCAACAATTAATTGCGCAAATAATAGTTTATAAAACTAATCTTTTATATATCGAAATAGTTTTATTTAGAATTTAATAAGTTTTTTAATATAAAATTTGAATTATATTAAAGTATTGTTAATAGTCTTAAAATTGTATTTCTTCTAACAAGTTAAATATACTATAATATTAATTATATAAGATTTATAGTTTTATAAAATTAGTTTTTTAATATTCTAAAAATTGTTAAGTTAAACAATATATTTGCGCTATTATCTATTAGTTATATATTGAAAACTTAATCTATTCTTAAAATATATACTATTAAAGTAAATATAATAGATTAATTGTATTATATTAAAGTTTAAATATTATAATTTAATTATTAATATTAGTTAATTAAAGTTATTAAAAAAGAGTTCGAATATATATTTTTGCAAGACAATTGTTAACTTTATTTTTTTATAAATCTTTAAATTACTTGCGCAAATTTGTATACTATTGTTAAATTACAAGTTGTTGCTTTTAAATTTAATCTATATAAAATAAAGTTTATTAATAATATTAATATTGTTAATTATTATACTTTTATTTTTAAAAATTAACTTTATAGAATAATACTTAATTTGATAAAATTTTAGCAATTAAATAAATAATATAGACGTTAATTAGAAGAATTAATTTTTTAGCTTTTTGTATTTTAAATTTATAAAGAGATCTTATATAGCAATTTTAATATATTGCAATTAAATCTACTTTGTTAGTCGAACAATACTAATTAAATAAATTACTACTTATATTTATATTAAGTTTGATATTCTCGATCTTTATTATAAGTAATCGAATCGAAAGCAAGTAAAATCAAGAATTCTATATTTTTTTTTAACAAAATTAAGTTAGATTTGTAAGATTCAAATATAAGAGTTGTTATAATAAACTTAAATTGTCTTATTTTATTAATTTTTTTATTTTTTCTATCTTTTGTATAATCGAAATTATTATATATTAAAACTATAGTTAAAAGTTTTTTTATTAATTTGATTTGTTTTCTAATCTTAGTTGTTAACTTTTTTATATAGTATTAAATTGTGCAATAAGATATAATTAAATTAACAAAATATAGCAAATCGATAATTTTTCGACAAATATTATTATTGTAAAGATAGAGAGCAAAAATCGATTAAAAATTATTTAATTTGTCGAAATAAAATAAATAATATAGTTTCGATATTGTTAAAAGTTAAGTTTTAAATATATTTTTGTTGCAATTATTTTAACGTTTTAAGCAATTAATATTAACAATAAATTTTAGTTAACAAAATATATATTTGATTATTGCTATTTTAGTTTTTTTAAAGTTAATTAAAGTTTTTTAATCTATAGTTTCTAAGAGTTTCTAAAATTTCTTAAAGACTTTATTTTTTATTAATATATTTAATTCGAATTGCAATTTATTTATTGTTTAGAATTAATTGCAATAGAATACAATAATAGACTTTTGTAAATTTATTAAAAGAGAGAACTCTTTTTTTTTAATTAAATTTTTATAAATATAATTGAGAAACTTGTTATACTGTTTTGCAAATTTATTGCAATATTGTTTTAACAAAGTTAGATACTTAATAACTATTAATTTATAACTTAATATTAAATTTGTAATATTTTTTACTTTTTTAATTTTAATTTTGCAAGATTAACAAGTACTTAAAAGCAAAATCGAAATCTCTAAAGATAATAAGCAAGCAAAATAAATATTATTAGAAAGATAATCTTAGCAATTAAAATCTTACAAGAGAAATAATAAAACAAAACTTAATATTAACTTTTTAATAATTAATAAAAACTTAATAGAAATAAAGATTATAATGCGCAAATTTTAGTATAACAAAAAATTCTTTAAGTCTATATGTTCTTAAATATATTGCAAGAAGATTGTATTTATTTCTAAATTAACAAAATAGTAAAAAAAGAGAATAAACTAAGTTAATTTTGCGCAATGCTATTTTGTTTACTCAATTATAAGCAAGTATTTATATTAATACTTATAGTATTATTAATGCAATAAATTAGATTAAACTTTAATATTCTTAATTTTGTATTTAGATTATTGTATAGCAATTGCTATTAAATTTACTTTCTTCTTTGTTAAATATAATTTTTTTGTTAAACATTTAAATTAAGTAATCGAATTAACTTTTTGTTTTTTTTTATACTTTATTTTGCAACTTTTAATACTCTATTCTACTATTAACTTGCTATTGAAAGTTTTTGTCAATTAAGAAGATTAAAAGTTACAAGATAGCGCTATTTAATTTTGTTAAATACAAATATTAATTGCAAAGTAAGAAGCTAAAGATTAAATCTATTAGTATACTTTAGTTGTTAGATTTATTCTTAGATACAAAACTTATTGCAAATACAATTTGCTCAATTTAATATCTTAAAAATACTCTATAAAATTTGAGCAATATTGCGTAACAATATTGCAACTAAGAAAATTGCTATATTATTGCGTAAAAATACTATTAAGTTTTTATAGAATATTTGTTTTTTGTTTTCTTATTTTAAAGACTAAGTTTTAATATACAATTTATATCTTTATTATAATGCGACAAGTTTTTGTTTATTTTTAAATCTATTTTAATTAGATAGTTGTTATTAAGTATTAATATTTTTTATTATAAACAAAAATTGCATATTATAGTATATATTTTTTAGCTTAAGTTATTAACTCTTGCGCTATCTACAATCTTCGATTTAAGTTAACAATATTTAAAGCTTCGAATTTCTATTTTAAATAACAAATATAAAATTATTAAAAATATTAAGATCAAGAAAGCAAATTTTATACAATATTGTATTGTATTAAAGAATAAACTTGCGCAATTATATATAATTTCGAATTGTCGATAATAATTGCAAGCAATTTGCGCTCTTTAATTGCAAGTTGTTTTATTACTTTATAATTAATAAACTATTAATATACTAATTAAGCAAAAATTAATACTAATAAATGTAACGCAATTCTATATATTGTTTATAAAAAGAAGTAAAATAAAATCTAAGCTTGTGTTAAATGTTTAAAAATTTTTGCAATTTTTTTTGTTTTGCATTGCAATTTGTTCTTTATTTTTTTTCTTAATAATATAGAAATAGCAATAATTTGTTGCTTGCTATAAGAAAGAATATAATTTTTTTTAGATTCTTTTTGTTTTTTTAATAGCTAATATATATTTGCGATTAGTTATTATTAAGCTAGTGTATTTATAAATAAATATATCTCGACTTATATAATTGCTTTTACAATTTTCTCGATAGTTTAAAATAAGCAATATTAAGATACTTTGTATTAAAGAGACAATATATATATAATGCGCAATTCGATTATCTTTTGCAATTAATTTGTATATTATAATTTTAATTACAATATTATTAATATAAAATATTGTTAATATATTTTAATAATAGAGCGCAAATGCTAACTTTATCTAGTATCTCTTAAGCGCGCTTAAGAGTTTGCAATTAACTATTTTTAAATTTAAGAGTATTTTATTTATTATTAGCTTTGCATTTGCTATTTATTTTTAAGCTTTACTTAATAATTTGTTAGCTTATTAATATTATTAATTGTTATTAGTATTTGAAATTCGCTTAAATAGTACTTTTCTCTGAATTTATTTTAATTAAATAAATTAGTAAGATAAAATAAGCTTTATTGCTTTTAACTTCTATTCTATCTTTTTTATCAAAAATTTGAAAAATTCAATTTGAGCGCAAAAAATTATATTAAGAATCTTAAAGATTTAATTTGAACGCAACAAACTATATTAGAAATCTTAAAGATTTAATTAGAGCGCAACAAATTATATTAAAGATCTTAAAAATTTAATTCGAACGCAACAAAATATATTAGAAATCTTGAAGATTTAGTTTAAACAATTTATAAATATTCGATCCTTTTATTTGTTTAGAATTAACAAAGTTATTTTTTAAAGTATATTTGTACTCTAATTTGTCTATATATATAAACAACAAAAAATAAAAAAATAAAATATTAAAAAAAAGATAAAATTGTTTATAGTATATATATTCGAAGTAAAATTAACTATAAGTATTTAATATTAATATATTTTGCAAATCGAGAAAAAATTAATAGATCTTATTAATAGACAAAAGAAATAAATAAATTGCAATTCTAATTATTTCGAAATTTATTTATATTTAGATAACAAATATAGCAATTTAACTTTTGCAAATAAATTTTTTAATTTAAATCTATATTTAGATAACAAATATAGCAATTTAACTTTTGCAAATAATTTTTTTAATTCAAATCTATATTTAGATAATTAATAAATATAAGACAAACAAAGATTAATACAATTAAGAATATATATAAAAATAATAATAATTGATATATTTTATAAATAAATATATATAATACAAAATTATCTTTTCGAAAATTTAATTGCGTTGTAGAATTAGTATATTAAAAATATATATATCTTGTTATTTTTAGAAATTTATATTAGCAATAAAGCTAAATTGTATAGAATTTAAATATTTATTAAATTATTAATTGTATTATTAATTTTAGCAAAATTAATCGAAGACTAAAGTTAAAATAATCTATATAAATTGCAACTTATTTAATTTGCGTTCAATATAATATAAAAACAATTAAAATAATTAAAAAGTTTTGTAAGAAAAAAATAAAATTAACTTGCAAAAGTTGTTTTTAAAAAAAGATAATTAATTTATAACAATAAGTTGCTTAAGAACAGTTTTGTCGAATATATTAAGTTTAATTGCAATATTATTGCTAACAACTATTAAAATAATTAAACTCTTTTCTTTCTCTCAATACTTAATAATACGCAATAAGAAAGAGATTATATAATATATTAAGTTTAATTGTATTGTAAATTATTGCATTTATACAATAATAAGCTATAGTATATAAAACTAAATAGATAGATATTAATATATTTTTGTACAATTAAGAAAGAAAATAAATTCAAATATTTTAATTTATTTAGTATTATCTTTATCTAATACTAAAAAAAAAATTATTTAAAATTAAATTAAAATTATTAGAAAATCAAATTCGACTAAATATTTATAGACAACTTTTTAACTTTATACAATACAAATATTAAATAAAGCTTAATTTATTAGAATTGTTTTTTTTTAGCTTAATTTGCTATAAATTTAAGCTACAATTAAATATATTAAATTGTTTATCTTTTTACTTTTATATATTGTAACAAAAGTATAGAACAAAATTTATAGATATATTAATATTAGTTTATTTATTAAGTAGACAAAGCAATACTTAATTTCTATTTATACAATTTTTAAATATTTGAAATTTAGCTATAAATTAATTTATTTTACAAACAACAATTAAGCACAATCTTTCTCTTTATTTATTTAATTGCTTTTTTTGCTTTTGTTTTTGTTTTTTGTTTTTAATCTTTAATCTTGTTGTTTTTAGTACAAAAATAGCAAACAATATTAATATAAATAACAATATTTTTATTACTTTTAACAATATTGTTAATTAAGAGATTAAATATTATTATTATAAATTTGTCTAGCAAAAACTTATATATTAATTAGAACAATATAATTAAGAATAGAACTAAATATATAAATATCGACAATAAAATAAATAAAGAAAAAAAGATTATAAATAACAAAATTTTAATAAAAAATAATAATATTAATATAAAGATAAGATTTGTATAAACTAAATTAAGAATATACAAACTTATACGCTAATCTATTGCAAAAAAAAGAAGTAATTAAGAAAAGTTAATTGTTTAAAAAATTATCTAACACAAAAAAAATATATATACTAAAATCGAAGAGAAATTAAGTATTTTTTTAAAAAAAATTAAAAGAAACAAGCACAATATTAATATTAAAGAGAATTGTAAATCTTCTAAATCTTCTAAATTATAATATATTGAAATCTATTGTATATTTAATATTAAGAAGTTAAATTTATACAAAAAGTTAAAGATTATATTAAAACGCAAATATAAAATATTTAAGAAATATTAATTTGTTATAGAATTAGAAGTTAATACTCTTAAAGATTAAAAGTCGTATATTATATTTTAAATTAAAATTTGTTTTAATAATTATTTTATAAGTACTATATTTAAACTATTCAATATTAATATATAAAAAAAAAAAATTTGTCAACTTTAATAGCAACAATTTTTCGAAAGCAACGCATATATTGCTCGATTATATCTCGAAAGACTTCTATTATATAGACAAAAGAAATTGCAAGAGTTATATTATTTATTAAGATTAAGCAAAATATTATTATAACTAAACTAAAGATATTTACTATCTAATAAAAAAAAAAATATATAACAAGAATTTATACTACGTCTATTTTTTGTATAAAGATTAAGTAATTGACAAAAACAAGTTGCTTTAAAGAAAAGCGCTTAAGACTATTATTTAATTATTAATCGATTATTTTAGCAATTCTACAAAAGAAATTACGCAACTAAACAAAAGTATATTTGAGCAAAGTAATTTGATTACTATTTTTAAATCTAAGAGAGAAAAGTCGAAAACAAACAATCAAATTATGGTGCGAAAACGCACTGAAAAGAGAACACTAGTAATGGGAATTATAATTGTATTACTAGCTAAGAAGAGGAAAGTCCTTCAGATCTAAATACTACTGTGCCAAGAAATATTTTGCTCAGAAGGAAAGCACGCAATATTCTGTTTAGAAGAAAAGTACAATAATCGTAACATTTCCTCCTAACCTCTTTGCTATGCCATCGTCCTCGGTAGCGACGAGTAAGGAAAGAATAGGCGTAGAGCGAACAGGATTCCTGTCGTTGAATAAATGAGGAAAGGATAGACGTAGGGCGGACAGGATTCCTGTAAAGATAAACAGAATTCCTGTCGTGGGAAAGCGAATAAGAAAAGGATTTCCGTCGTGGAAAAAGTAATAGGGCGATACGTTCCTTTTGGAAAAGATCATCTGTAGTGTCGAAGTTCGACAGAATTCCTAAAACAACTAGAGCAAGACTAGAAGATCCAAGATAATACGTTTCTTACAGAAAAGATTGTTTGTAGTGTCGAAGTTTGACAGAATTTCTAAAACAATTAGAGCAAGATTGAAAGATTCGAGATAATACGTTTTTTATAGAAAAGATTGTTTGTAGTATTGACATAACAAAATTATTGAAACAACTAAAGAAAGAGAAAAAGAATTTCTAAAACAATTAAAGCAAGATCGAAAGATTTATAGTAGTACGTTTCTTTATGAAAATTCTAGATTAGAAAGAGACTTTGCTTACAACTTTCTCAATAATATATAATTTTGCTATAAGAAAAATCTTATATTTTGTCTTATATTAATAGATTGTAATATACAATAATTAATTTGCAAATATAATAAAATTTGAATCTTCTATCTTTGTTAAATTGATAAAAGTTAACAACAAATAGTAATAAATAAGCATTAATATTAATATATTTGCAAAGTTCTTAATTGTATTCTATATTTTTTTTTTATTATTTTTTTTTTTTTAAAGAATTTAACAATAATGCTTATCTTAATTAGTAATTGTATACAAAGCAAATTCTTGCATATATTAATATAGCTATTTATTAAAATTGCAATTATACAATTTGTTTTTAAGACTAAAAGTGTCAAAGTTGAAATTTTTTTTTTAAAAAATATTAAAATATTAAATTCGACTAAAACAATTTTTTTTTATTTTTTTTAATCTTTTTAATATCTTTTCTCTTTAGATTGCGATTCTTGTGTTTATTATTTTTTGTCTTATTTTTTGTTGCTTTCTTAATTTTTGCTTTTTTCTTTATTATTTTTTTGTCAAATTTTTTTTAAATTTTTTTTTTATTATTATTATTAGATTCTTGTTTCGAGATAAAATCTTTAAAAAAAATTGCTAATTTTATAGATTTATCGACAACAATTTTATCTCTCTTTTTAACAAAAATACTATATTTATCTTTAATATATTAAAAATTATTAATAAGCTAAGTATTCTTGTATATTACAACGTAATAATTTTTCTAAATTAATAGATTTGTAAATACAACTAAATTTTTGTTATTTAATATATTAACTTTTATTGTTTCTTTGTTAATAAACGTCTTTTATTAATATAGTTCTTGCGTAGCAACTTTAATATTACAAATTTTATAAAATTATTAATCGAATAGAATTGCGCAATTCTTCGAAAAATATTTAATAGAAAAGTTATCAAAATTAAGTCTAATCGATATCGACACATTATAAAAAGAAGAGCGCAACTTATTGTTAACTAATATATTTAGTATTTCGCAATCGAAGTCTTCGAGATCGAAATCTAAAATTGTAAGATTAAATTCTAATAGTATAATGCAAATATAGAAAAAAGATAAAGAAATATAGAAAATTGTAATTGCAAGATTGTAAGCTCTTTCGAATATCAATACTAAGTTGCTAGTAATTTTAATAAATAAAATGCTTTCGACAAACGCGTTAAAAAGAGTACGTATTATTAATAATTTTAGTAGACAAATTTCTATTACTATTATATTGTAGTACGCAAGAAAAAGTAGAATTGCAACTAATTTAAAGTTGTTGTATTCTTTAAATTGCTTAAAAATATTAATAGCAAGTGCTTCTTTTATAAATAGATAAAAGTTCTTATTTATATTTAATATTTTACAAGCTTTTAATTTTATATTATATATATATATAATTAGTTAACAAAATAGAGAATCTTAAAATACTAATTTTATTAAAGATTTTAAAACAATTTTGTATTTTTTAAATAATACAATTGTATCTACTTCTAGCAAAATAATAAATTCTTGTTTAAAAATTTTTATTCTAATCTTTTTAAAATATATTTAAAATAACAACCAAATAAAATCTTTAAAATTGTTACTTTAATCGAAAATCTCGAATAAATTTAAATTCTAAAAATAAAGATACGTTAAGTATTTTTTCTATATCTTAAGAACAAAATATTTAAGATTAATAAATTTGTTTCGATAATCAATTATTGACAAATTCGAAATAATAATTTCGATTTTTAAATAAACTACTAAAAAGAGTAGAAGTTTCGCAATTGTTACTATATTATAAATAGACAATATTAACAATATAGAAGTTAACTTTTTTCAATTATTTTTGTATATTTTAAGCAATTTCTTTAAAATCTTAATTCTACTCTTTAAATATCTATTTTGTTCTATTAAATTAAAAATATATTAATAATTGTTTATAATTGTCTTCAAATAGCAATTTTTAATAATTGCACAATTTTGTCGAATAAACTTCTTTTTTATTAATAATAATAATTCGAATCTATATTTGTTAAAAATTAAAATAACAATTAATTTCTTTTTTAAATATAAAATCAAATTTGTAAGATTTAGAATTTGTAAAACTATTTTTTTTATTATTTTAACAAAGATTTCTTAAAATTTGTTAAATTGCTAATAGATTATATTAAGTAATTTGTTTTCTAACAAACTTTTATTATAATAAGATAAATAGCAAATTACAATAGCTTTTATTAATATAATATTTTATTTTTAAAAAACTTTTAATACTATTTCTAGTCTTATAGCAAACGTAGCAACTTTAATAGTTATTAAATTCTACAACTTGTTTTTCGAATTTAAATTTAAAATTATACAATTTCGAAACTTTGTTACATAGATTGTCTTAATATAGATTAGAATATACTTGTTGCACAATATTAAACTATAAAGATATCTTTTAAGTTTGTTTGCTCTTTTCTTTTTTTCTATTATTGTAATTTGTTTTGTAGATTGCCAAATTTATATTCTTTTTTCTAATAGATAATATAATGCTATATCAAATATCGCGAAAGACATTTTCTTAATAATTTTGTCAAAAAAATATTATAGTAGAAAGAGAATACAATAATAAAAGAAATAAATCGAATATTTCTAATACTAGTTCTATAAACAAACAAATATATATTTAATTTAATCTATTTATTGTCTTAACTTAGACATATTTTTTAGATTCTTTTAACTTAATATTCTTTAATAAATTGCGTATTATAGATATTAAGATAATTGTTAATAAGATTTTGTGCTTCGATTAAATTTGTTTTATTATATTAAATATTATAAATAGAATCTTAGTTCTTTTATTTAATAAAATATTAAACTATTTTTTTTACAAGTATTGCGTTTTTGTAACATTATATATCTATTTAGCAATTACTAAATTTTATAGTTATTATTTGTATCTTTATCTTTTTCTACTAAAAATATATTTGTATTAATTTTTCTTATATATAGATTGTTTTTCTTCGAAACAAACTTCAATATAACAATAGAAACAACTAAATATATTTTTTAATTCAAGAGTAACTTTAATTTGAAAACAAGATAATTGTATATTTCTAAAATCTTAAACAATTTTACTCTCTAATTAAAGAGCTTAAGATTTTTTAATCTTAAAATCTTGTATTCTAAATATAACTTCAAAAAAATCTTATTTTTCTTTCTTAAAACAAGTAATTAATAATAACTATTATAACGCAACTTTATTTTTGCGCTTACAAAAGCTATTAATATTGCAACTTCGTTTTAATTTCTTTCTTACTTAATAGTATAATTAATATTTTATTAATAAAAATTAATTATAGACAATTCTTTATAAAAAAACTTTCTTATAAATAAGTTTGTTTAAGAATTTTTTTGTCAAAATATTCTTAAAATTGTTAAAAATATCTTAAAGTCTAATCGCAAAACGTTTTTAATTTGTTTCGAAATTTAAAATAAAATAATATTGCAAAGCTATTTCTATAGTTTGATTAAATTATTTTGATTAACTATTAGATTGTAAATAATATACAATAAAATAAAGTAAATTAATCTCTAAAAAATAGAATATTGCTCTTTATAGACTAGATAGAAATTTATTGTTTCTATCGAAAATAATACTTAAAAATAGATTTTAGTTTGCAAAAATATCGATAAATTTAATTGTTTATTTCTTAACTAAGAAAGTTGTTTTTTCGATTATTGTTGTAATTTGTTTAGAGAATTTGTTTATTATTAATATAAAAGAATTGTATTTGTTTGACAACTTAAGAAGCGCAAAAATAAAATCGATAATAATAGTATAAAATATCTTTAACTTTGTAATAATAGACTTTAGCTATTTATATAAACAATGTTTAATTTTATTGTTAAGCTAACACAATAAACAATATTTTAAATATTTTTTCAATTGTTTAATTAAATTTTTTATATAATAATTAAATATAATTCTATTATAGATATATAAGAATTCTTTGTGCGTCTATATATTATATAATAGCTTAAAGATTTTTGCTTCTATAGTTTTAAAAATATACAATTTTAATTGTTTGTTCTTTTTGTTTTAAAAATAAATAAGTTTTTTTCTTAGTATAAATTAAATATTTTCTATTTTAATTTCTTTTAATTTAATTGATTTTTTTAATATTGTTAACTCTTTTAAAATAGCAATTTTCTCGAAATTCTTTAATACTATTAAAGTTGTTAAAATTACAATAGCAAATTTCTATTTTGTTATCTTCGATTCTATCGATTTTTCTATTATATTTATATTAAATATATCGAAATTATAATTTAAGTTTTTGCTAAAGCTAAAACTTTTGTCGAAATAATAATAGCAAATTTTTGTTTTTTTGTTATATTAAATATCGAGATTATAGTTTAAGTTTTTGCTAAAGCTAAAACTTTTGCTAAAATAATAATAGCAAATTTTTGTTTTTTCAAAATTTGTTTTAGATTAACAAAATAGGTTTGAATTTTTTGTTAATTATTATAATTTTTTTTCCGTTAACTAAAAAGTATTTTGTAAATTTTAAATTATTTTTTATTAATTTTATAAATCTTTATTAGATTTTTTTTAAAAATTGAAGTTATTTTAATTAAAGTTATATAATAAGCAACAACTTTGTCGAAAATTTCTTTGCTTTTAAAATTTTTTTCGATTTTTTTTTTAAGCAATCTAAAAAGAACGTCTAAAACAATATTAAATTTTTCTATTTTTCAATATATATTAAGCGAGAATTAAAAAATATATTAAAAAATACAAATAAGACGCAAATTTATGCAATCTAAAGAAGAGAAAAACAATTTAATTTGCTTTGCTATATCTATTGTCGCAAAGTAATTGATAAAAATTATAGTTAATTTTTTTGATATATAATTGAGTATATAACGAATCTTTTTTAATATTTATACAAGAGCGACAACTTTTAGCTTTGTTAATCAATATTTTTTTTCGATATTATTTAGTATTTTAGAAAGATATAAAATTGTCTAAATATTAATTGTCTAAAAGAAGTTTTTAATAATATTTCTTTTTATATAATAAATATAAATCTTAAATTTGTATTTTTTAAATTTATCGATATTTATAAATATCTATTGCTTAGTATTATAATAATAGAGTATACTTTTCTTAATAAGTTGTTGCTAAAATATAGCAAAGCTTTAAAATTCTATATTAATAAACTTAATATTAGTATTTTTGCAATATTGTGCTCGCATCTTTTTATTTTTAATTAAAGATTTTTTTAATAAAATTGTCTTAAGATTTTGCAAAACTTTTGTTATCTATATATAGTAGACAATTTTTAATCGAAGTTAATTTGTTATCTTTAAATAAATCTTTAAGTTCTTTAATATTTTAGAAAAATTAAACTTCTTTAGTGCAACAAGTTTTTTTTTAAAAATTTAAAAATCTAAATTGTTAATATGCTACTCTAATAATATTATAAATAGATATTCGATATACAATTTCTTAAATTTTAAAGAGATTTTTATTTAAGAAAATAAAGCAAAGATAATTTTAAAATATATCAAATACTTATTAATATTGCGTAAAAAGACTACAATATTGTCGATATAATACTTGCAAAAATTGCGATAAAATCTAAGAAATTTGTTTATTTTATTTTGAATATACAATATTGATTCTTTGAAGTCTATAAGAGCAAGATTCGATTGCTCTTTTTCTTTATAAAAGATAATTGTAAAACAATTTTAATACTTCTTTTTAACTAGAAATTAATAAAATTAATTATTGCTATTTACGACAATAATATAAGAGCAATCTTGTAACTTAATTATTATATTTTTTTGCAATAACAAAGAATAAGAATTTGTAATACTAATAGCTTTTAAATCTCAAATATCTATTATTATTTTACTTTTTCGAATAGATTTTTTGTTTAAATTAACATACACAATTTTTTATATTACAAAAACAAAAAATCTAAAGAATATAAAATTTTCGAACTATTTTAATTTTTTTTGTATATATATCTTGTCGAATTTTTTATTAATTAAAATTTTTAACTTTTAACTTAATAAATAAACTTTGTATACTAATTTTGCGTTAACAATAATTTGTCAATTAGTTACTATAGAGATCTCTATATATTTAAAAAAAAAAAGATCTACTATATTGTTAATATTCTCTTAAATTCTTAAATAACAATTAATAATCTTAATATATTTTGTTACTTTGTCGAGTAGATTATAGATAATAATATTGTTTTTTAACTAAATCTTTATTTTCTTTAAAATAATTTTTCGAAAAAAACGTATTTTAGCAAAATTTAACTTCGACAAAATTAAATAATCTTCGAAGAAAGAAATTGTCGTAAAAAAATAGTTTTTTTTCTTTACAATATAGTATTTTTTATCTTTGTATTCTACAATATATTTAATACGACAACAATTATTTAATTTTAGCAAGAATTCTTTATTATTGCAAAAATTAATAAACTAAAAGTTTGCGTCTACAAAATAAATATATACTTTAAATATTATAAATTTAAAAAAAAATTATACTTAAAAAGCTTACTTTTTTCTTTTAGAATTATAGCAATCTTTGCTATTAATTTTGCAAATTTTTTTTTTGTTGTACAAATTGTTTAGCGAATTTGAATATTGTTTTTAATTTTTATTTCGTAAAATATTGCAACTTTTTTACAAGATTTAAATCTTAATTTTTAATTCAATATATTTATAATTATTTGTTTCAATTCTAGAATATTTATATCTATAAGAAATTTTATTTTAAGATTATTTATTAAATAGACTTTGTAACAAATATAAGCAATTATTTTGTTATTATTTTTGTTCTTGCTTTTTAAATAGATGTTTACAAAGAATTATTTGTTCAAAATATATTTTGTCGTATCTATATCTCTTAATAAAATTAAAAAATATTTTTTAATTTTTATATTAAATATTTTTGCTTTAACAAAAGCGCAATTTATTATAAATATATTGCAATTAAAATTTACGCAAAAGAGATTTGTTAAATTGCTAACACTATATTTGATTATTGCTATAATATAATATTACGCTTTAAAAGTTATTCTATTCTCTTTAAAAAATATTGCGAAGAAGATTATTATCTTCGATATTATTATATTCGAAAAAGCTATTTTTGAAAATCAATATTGTTAAGAATTTCTAAAGATAAATTCTAATTGCTTCTATTAATTCTTTTTTTTGTATAATTGTATATAAATATAAAGCTTGTTTCTAAAATCGAAAGTATTTTAACATTGTTAATAGATTAATTTTTCGACAATATTTTTTTGTAAAGAGATATAATATATTATATTAACAAAGAAACTATTAATACTTTTGTTATTTTTTTTATTATTATTTTTTTTTATTGAAAATCTTGTTACAAGAATTAATTTTACAATTTTAAAAATATATTGACTCGATATTTGCTAATATATAACTATAATATATTTTTGCTTCTTCTTTATCTTTTTGATTTCAATCTTTGTTTTAATTATTAAAATATAACTAAATTTGTTAATATATTATTTGCAAATCTAAGATTTAAAAAGAGAATTTTGCGTTGTTTGTTTTGTAATAGAGCGAGAATTTGTTGCGTTCTCTTTCTACAATAGAAATTCTATTTAGATTGTATAATCTATTTTAATAGAAATTGACATTATTGATAATAATTATTAACAATTGTTTTGTTAAAGATAAGACAATCTTTTAATTTTAAATATTTTGAGTGTTTAATTAGCTCAAATAAGTTTAAGTTAAATTTGATTTAAATATATTTGTGTTTTGTTAATTTGTATAAGCTTCTATTTTGCTATTAATGTAAGAAAAATTCTAGTCTTTTTCTTAATAAAAAAAACTCTATTGCAAAGAAAAAAAATTCGATTGATAAAATAAGAAATTTTGCTAATATAAAGAAAAGTAAAATCTCTAATAATTTAAACAAAAGTCTTCTTGTTTTTGTTCGAAATAACAATTGAAAAAAGAATAATCTATAAAAGTTCTTTTATCTATTTGTATTTGCAAACAATTACAATAAAATTTGTTATAAATTTTTAATCTATTTTTTGATCTATTTAAAGATTAACTTTTTTTCTTATTTTGTTTCTTATTTTTCTCTTAGAATAAAACAATATATTGTTATATTTTCTTTTAATCTACTATTAGTTTGCTAAATTTTCAAATTGAAATATTTGTTGTTAACAACAATATAATTATTTAAAACTCTAACAACAAGTAATTTTAAATTTAGATTGTTTTAATTAAATTTTTATTTAGATTTGTTTATATAGTATACAACTTTATATTCTATATATATACGTACAACTCTTTTCTATTTTGCAAATTCTTTACAAAAAAGATTTCTTAATTTAGCTTATTTTGGGCTATTAATATAGAAATTTTGAATTGCTTTTTTAAATAATAAAAAATATATTTTAGTTTATTAAGTAAAATTGTTATTGTATCTTTTTTATTTTAAGTAAGATTATTTAATTATTAATACAATGTGTTATTTTAAAAGCATATAAATATATAATTTCTAATTTTTTCTTTTTTAACAATAGTAATATAGTTGTCTACTTTGCGACAAAAAGTATATATCTCTTAATAAATAATTTCTTTTCTAATAGTAACAATATTGTTCTTGCTATAAAATTTTTTAAAATCTAGATAAAAATAATCTAAATTAAAGATCTAAAATATAATATTATTTTCTAAGATATTATTATCTACTAATTTAAATAATTTTAAAGAACTCTATTGCTCTAAAGAATCTTACTAATTAGCAAAATCAACTAGATTTAAAAAATCGACAAACAAAGACAATTTGTTTAATTAAATATTGTAGTTTGCTAATACTCTAGTTATTGTCTAATTAATAAGCTCTTATATAACAAAATTGTTCAATAGATTTTTGTTTTTTGCTATAATTGATATTATCGTTTGTAATATATTTACTCAAATAGATATAAAAAAAAATTTAATTGTTTTTAAATATTTTGTTTGTTTCTTGTTTTTCTTTCTTTAAAGTGTCGATAATATAAGCTTCGAAAAAGCTTAATTTAAAAGATATTTGTATAAAAAAAGATATAAACTTGTTTCGAAAATTGAAAAAAGTCTTCTATATAAATAAAATAGAAAAGATCGATAAAGTAGATACAAGAAAATTAGACAAACGTTAATTTCTTTTTAATATAAAAGTATTATTAACTTTTTAAAATTATATAACAATACGTAGAGCTAAAAGCTTCGAACTTTGCAAAATATTTTCTTTCTTAAATAAATTTTCTAACTTTTTTGTCTATAAAGAAGAAAAGAAACTAAAGTAAATCAAGATTTGTTAATAGATTTCTATATTTATTACAAAAGTCTTTATTGCTTTTATAAAAGTCGATTAATCTACAATTTAATCTAATAGATAGTAGAACAACTTAATAGACTTTAAACGCTTACTAGTTTTAATTACTATATAGACAATTACTAATTTAAAAGTATTGTTCAATATATTTTGCAAAATAGACAAGAATTTCTTAGATTATTTTAACAAAAATTCGTTAATCTTAATCAAAAAATTGTTAAGTTTTCAAACAAGTTTAATAATCTTATTCGACAATTTTAACAAAGATATTAGAATTGCTAACAAAAGAAAGATACAAAATATTAATCAAAAAAAAGATACAAAATACTAATAAGATATTCTCTTTTTAATAGACAATTTCTGCAATAAAAAAGCAAACTTTATAAGATAGTAAAGCAAACTTCTAAGAAGTAGAAATAATAGTAAGATAATTTCCTCTAATAATCAATTTTCTTATAGGTAAGAAAATTCTTCTTTGAAGCTATCAAATAGTGCGAAAACGCACTGAAAAGAGAACACTAATAATAGAAATTATAATTGTATTACTAGCTAAGAAGAGGAAAGTTCTCCAGATCTAAATACTACTATGTCAAGGAATATCCTACTTAGGAGAAAAGCAGGCAATATTCTGCCTAGGAGGAAAGTACAATAATCGTAACAAATTATTTGTTCTATTAATATTGTCGAAAAGATTTTTTCTTTTATTTTTAAAATTCGATTTTGCAATATTTCTATTTATAAATTAAACAATTTATAGTCGATTAAAGCTTAGATTAAGATAAAGAAAAAGCAAAAAAAAATTGTTGCTTAATTAACTAAAAGCAAAACAAATAAAAGAAAAACTAATAACTATAATAAGAGAGATTTAAATAAGAAACTTAAGTTAATAAACAATATAAATAAAGATAACAAAAAAGAATTCGATTTAAATGCGAAATATAATAAGAAGAAAATTAATTTAAATAATAATTTATTTAGTTTAATGTTACGCTGCTATCTAGGCGACTAGAGTATCAGGATAGATTGATACTGTTGGAGAGATCTGTAGATATCTTCAGGCAATGCAAGCAATTACTTGATAACAAGAGTTTGCAGCTTGTATCTATAATAGAGAGTAACTCGATAGATAAGTTGAATACAATTTATAAAAAAGTTGTGTTCTAAGAAAATCTATATACTAAAGAAGATTTTTCTTGTTTGCTATGCTTGCTTGTCGAGCATATCGAGCATTGCTATATTTATTTTGCTCGCTCGTCGAGCATATCGAGTATAATGCTTGCATTGCTTGCTTGTCGAGTATATCAAATATACAGATAACTGTATTCTGTGCTACAGAGTACTTTGTAGATTATATATTAGCTGTAACAAGCTAGAATTGTAATACTATTTTTTTTTTTTAAAATTTTTTGTTTCGAAAACATCTGTAATATCTTTTTGCAAAATCAATAATTGCAATTTCTTATATTGTAAGAAGAATTTGTTGAAATCTCTTGATTCTACTGTTATTGTTATATATTTTTGTAAATACTGTTTGTCTGAAGATAAAATCTGCACTTTTAATAAAATATTGAAAAAGTATATTATCTGTATAAAATTCGGCAAGTTATACAATCTGACAATTTCTTCTTTCAAGTTTTGTCGAATTTATAAAAAAAGACTTTGCGTTAGAGACGCGATACAAAAAGCAGAGACAAAACTGTATTGCTTGCAAAATCAACTGTGCCGATTAAAAAACAAAAAGAAAGAAATAATTTTTTCTGAATAAAATATTATAAATATTTTAAAAAACAAGAAGAAGTTGTCTGTCGCGAATTTGAATTTTTTTTTTGATATATCTGCGGAAACTTTTCAATTCTCGGAAATCTTTGACTGATTTTCTTTTGCTGCTGACTTTTTAAATCTTAGTAGTTCTGACAACATTGCTGCTGATAAAACTGCTAAATAAGTTTATCGCAATTGTCGAGATTTTTGATAAATTCTTATATATTTTCTGAGATAGAATATCTCTTTTACTTAACAAGATACTGCTGATTTTGCTGTTTCAGAATTCTCTCAATCTCAAATCGATTTTTTTTCTGAGATTTATAATAAAATGTTTTCTGTATAGACGTACTTGAATCGGCTGATTTTAACAATAATATATAGAATACTGAAAATATTTTGGTATTCTTGAATAAATCGAGTTTGTAATTAACTGATTTTTTAACTTTTTTGACAAAAAACGATTCGACTTTAATATAATTCAATTTTTTGTTTAACTTTCTTATTCTGAGATTTTTTGTAAAAAAATATATTTTATTTCTTTCTTTTAGCTGAAATGTTGTTTTTTGTTTTTTATTTTAATACTTAACCGATCTTTCTTGCATCTTTGAGATATTGTTATATTTTTTTTTTAGTATTGCTATTTTTTCGATAACTGACTGCGCAGACAGATGCGTGCGCTTTTTTTTAAAAAAATTTGATTTCTTGCTATAGTTGGCAAAAAATAAAGTTATTTTAGTAATATTCGAAATCTTTGTATTAAGTGTCAGTTGTACTATAGATAGAAGTAATATTCAGTTGCTATAAATATTGTTAATATAGTATTTCAGATATTGTTTAAAACTCTGATTTGTTTTTTCTGTCTGACTATTTGTAACCGAATAATAGACAGTAGATATTCGAAGTTTTGTATCTAATATTGAAAAAAATATTTTTTAATAGTTAGACATAAAAAACTTGTCTCTGTTACTAATTAGTTTCTTGAATATATTGTAATATTGTATAAATCGATTCAATACAATATATTTCAGTTGTTCTGCAGTAAACTTCTCTTTGTATGCGATAATATATAAGTATTTGATAAACTTATTAACTATTATCAGTATCGAATTATATCTGTTTTCAGTTGCTGAATCTGTCGACTTGAACAACTTGATAATAAAGTTTATTGTAACTTTATTTTATAGCGATTCAAATAATTTCTGATATTGAATTTTACTATAGCTTGCGTGCGTATTATATTTGTTCTGCTGACAGCTAAAATATTGTTTAATATATATCTCGACAGCTTGTCTTATCTGTAAAAACTGACAATACTGATATAAAAACTGAAAAATTTTAGTTATTTCTGAGTGTTTTTGCAGTAATTTGTTATAATATTTTTTTATATATTTGTCGATTTTGTCGATAGATATCTGAAATTTTTCTTTCTCTATTAAAAACTCTTCTGTATTATCTCGGAATATCTGTAGTATAGTATTCAGTTTGTATTTGTTTGCTGATAGTAATCTGTTCTTATTAATTTTTAATATACTGTAATTAAACAATTCTTTTGTTTTTATATAATTATTTTTTCTGCTAAATATATCTGCTCTGCTATTATTTTTGTCTGAAATATACTGTATTCTGAATTTGTACTGTTTAAGTCTTTCTGATTATTGTATTTGTTTTCTGTTAAACTGTTTAGTAGTAGTAAAATGCACAAGATTTTTGTAATCTATAAGAATTGTAAATTCTGATAATTCTTCTGTATATACTCTTTATAATTTCAAGAAAACTACTATAGCAAATAGTTTCTTATTGTAAATATTATAGTTCTGTTCGACTGACAAGAGTTTTTTCGAGAGATATATTATTAAATACTATATATTTTTATATTTCTAGCTAAAATATATATCGATAGCTAGATCTGATGCGTCGATTTTAATTCTGTTTAATAATTGCAAATTGTATATTTTTAATACTGATTTTTTTAAGTATTCTAGTTTAAAATTCTGAAATAATTTTTTTTCTACGAATTTCTATATCTATAGTGTATTTTTCTTTGTAAAATTTGTCAGTAGTATTGTGTTTGCTGAATAGTTCTTGATAAATTTTTTGTTGTAGTTTATAAAATCTAGAAAAAATTGTACTTTTTTTATATTTGTTAATAGTTTCTATTTTTTAACTGTTTGTAGTTTCTCGAAATCTATATATATTTTATATTGTTTAACAACAAATTCGAGAAAATCAATTTTCTCTCGATAAAATTTGTATTTCTCTGATTTAAAATATAAGTTTTTTATGTTCAGATATTCCAATACTTTGAAAATATAGCTAATATATTTTTTCAAGATTTTTGAGTAAATTATAATATTGTTCAAATATGCTATAACAAATCGGTCCAGATATTGTTGTAGTATATTATTAATTATTTTCTGATATATTGCCGGAACATTTGTAAGTCCGAATAATATTATTATATATTTGTATAATCTATATTGTGTGCAGAAAACTGTTTTTTACTCTTTTTCTGTTTTTATTCTAATCTGATTGTATATTTCTTGTAAATTCAGTTTAATAAAATACTTTGCTTCGAATAGTCGATTCTGAAGCTCGCTGATATTAAATAGTAAATATCGATTTTTAACTGTAATATTATTTAGTTTCCGATAATCAATATATAGACAAAGAGTTTTATTCTTTTTTAATACAAAGAGAATCGGATATTCTGTCTGTAATTAAAATTTTCTAATAAATTTTTTTTTTGTTTTCTGTCAGATATTCGCGAAGTACTTCGAGTTTTTTCTCGGATAAAATATATATAAGTTTAAATATAAACTGTTTGTCTGATTCAAATCTGATTTTATAATTTTACAATTGATATTTAGAGAGAGTTTCTGCTGTTTTCTTTTTTTAAAACAGATATTTTTAACTGTTGTATATTTGTAGTATATATTTTAGCAATTTCTTTGCTGTATCAGATATTTCAAGACTTTCAGAAAATTTGTAATTTTCTTTATTTATTTTAATTTTGTAATTCGACTAATTTCTGTCAATATCTGTCGAGTCGAACTCTGTTAGATTGTTTTTTTGCAAAAATACAAGTTTGCTGTTTACAATCGGTTTTCGATTTGTTCTCTTATCTACTATCGAATACTGTCGATATATAAATTGAATATAAATTATATAATTATATTGCGCAAATTTAAATACTTTTGTATTTCAGTCGACTTCTGAATTGTACTGTTTTAATCAAAGCATTTCTAGAACAATATTGTAAATAGCTATTTTTACTATATTAAAAATTAGTTTCTTGTAATATTACTGAATAGCTACCGATAGTAGTTTTGTTTCTCTATTTACTTTTTTATTTCTGTCGGATAATAGATTTCTATTTACAATTACTAGATTGTATACGTCAGACTTTTTTTGAATAGAATACTTTTCTTTTTTAACAAAAATTCTGATTATAAAATTATCTGTCGTATCAGAATCGATTATTGCAGTAAATTGACAGTTATTAATTTTAACTGATATAGTAAAATATCGTGCATATACTGTTAAGTTTAGTTGCTGCTGTTAAACTAATATATTGTATTTCTCTGATATATTTTTTATCAAGAAATTTAAACTTTTCTCTGTTTTTGTACTGCAATTTCTGCTTCGAATATCTGTTTGCGCTGAGTTTTCTTTCTATACTGAATTAATAACTTTAGTTTTCTAGAAAATCAGTTGATTTCTTCTTTGTTTTCTAAATAAATTCAGTATAAGTTGTTATAGTATTCTGTTTAACTGAGTATTGTATATTTCTTTGCTTTCTCTATTTTCTCTCGAGATAGACTTATACTGCTTAGTTGTTGTTCGATTTTATCGAAAATATTTTTTTCTATAGTAATATTGCTTTCTAGCGCTTTCTCGCATTTATTTACAATTTAATTTATCTCTTTTTCTTTTAATAAGCTAGCTAAAACATCAAAATAATTTGTAATATTGTCTAGATATTTGTAAAAAAAATTTCAGTTATATTTGTTGTCTGAGTCTGTTGCTGAATAAAGATATAGCGTTTCTGATTGTTGTATTTCTATAGTTTTATTAAGTATTTAATTAATTTTCTATATAGATACAAATATCTTGTCTGATAATATTTTATCTAGAACTTTCTATAACTGATCTGAATTTTCTATCAGATAATAGTTGTTGTTCGATTCAGTCTCGAGAATATCTGTTTTTGTATTAATTTGTTTTCTGATATTGTTCTAACTATCGAATATCTTTTTTAATATAGTATTAATCTGTCGACAGTCTATCAAGTTCTATAATCGACAATCTCTTGCGAAGTAATCCGATTTGTTATATAAATAGTACGTTTTCTGAAATTTGTTATTTTGCTTTTTTCTAGAATTCTTCTTTTTATATTGCTAAATAAAATTCAGTTTTATAGATACAGATTTATAATAATCAGAATTACTGTATTTCTGATTAGAACAAAATTTTCTCTGCTGATATTTAATTGCTAATTTAAAGAAGATTTCTGTTTTTTCTCGAAATTAATTGTATCTTTTTTCTATAGTTTTTTTATACAGTTTGTTGTCGAAATCGATAGCTACTTCAATAAAATCGAATATATTGCTGATAGATTTTCTATTATATATAATTTTGTTTTTTAGATTGTTCTTGAAATCTTGTCGAAATATTGTTATAAATACAATATTGTTCTACTCGATTAGATTAATATATTTCTGAAATCTAGCAATATAGTTTGCTGCAGAAATTTGTTAAATTAGATACTGAATTACTTTTTTTGCAATTTATTTTTTGTTAAATATTCCGAAGATTCTTCGAAGCTCTTTCTTAAAATTGTCGAAATTTGTAAATATTGTACAAGAATTTTTGTTATAGTTCTTCAGATACTTTTGTAAATTTAATTTGAATCAGTATTAAACTTTTTTTCTGAAAAATATTAATACAAAAATTGTTTTCTGATTTGCTGAAACAGAATAGAAAATAAAATAGATATCTATTTATATAAATCAGTTTTTCAGACCGATACAATCTCTATAATAGATATCGGATTTATTGATTCTGATTTTGTTGTTTTTTATAATCGATAGTTAATATAATACTGATAAACTAGTGCTCGGAATAGAGACGCGTTAATTTGATACAGATATTTTTAGAATATTCAAAATGTTATACTGCTATCTAGACAACTAGAATATCAGAGTAGATTAATACTGTTAAAAAAATTTGTAGACGTTTTCAGACAATACAAGCAATTATTTGATAACAAAAATTTGCAGCTTGTATTTATAATAGAGAATAACTCGATAGATAAATTGAATACAATCTATAAAATAGTTGTGTTCTAAGAAGATCTATATATTAAAAAAAAAAAATTTATTTGTTATACTTGCTTGTCGAGTATGTCGAGCATTGCTATATTTATTTTGCTCGCTTGTCGAGTATATCGAGCATAATATTTGCGTTGTTTGCTTGTTAAGTATATCGAGTATACAGATAATTATGCTCTGTACTACAGAATACTCTGTAGATTATATATCAGCTGTAACGA
>JAABUL010002756.1_pt1 | contig 28206 bp, 21 predicted proteins | sample 5559151 | NCBI WGS metagenome assembly JAABUL01 (sample SAMN10711876, study PRJNA513368) | rock metagenome | isolation source: Antarctica rocks | place: Antarctica: Victoria Land, Pudding Butte sud
CTAAGCCAACATCTCGTATCATCCATCAACAACAGCTTCCATCAGCTTCCATCCTCCAGCCCCCAACATCCACCGCGCCCTCTTTGCATCTAAATCACCTTGCTCCAAAAACGCTAACCGCTCCCATCGAATCCCACAAACCTTTGGAATGGGTTATTGATGGATATCCCCGCGCTAGGATTAGTACCGCTCTCCTATAGCCGATTAGGGGTTTACATCGTCTGGATTTAATATTCTATAGGGGCGTAAGCTAGCTCAGTTGTATCTCAAGGGCTTGTACTTAGGTAAATTTTCTATTTTCCTGTCCTACTTAGCAGCCATCGTCCGCCACCTTCTCCGTTGTGCTCTCCTCGTCGACGGGTCCGTGACCATTATTTCTTATATCTCCGGACTCATCTTCTATCTTTGCGCTGTCTTTGGGAGGTCCCAAGTCCCTCCTCCTGACGCCCCAGCCTCCGCTCCATCCCACCCAGCCCTTTTCTCCAGGCCCCTTGGCGAAACAAAACACCAAAGCCAAGCCAATGAATCCCACGCTCGCACTGCCGCTCCTGACCCATCCGCCTCTTGCGTACAAGGTATTGCCCACCACGGTGCCGACGATCTGGCCGCAAAAGACGCAGAGCATGTACGCCGTGTTGACTCTGTTTCGCGCTTTGGGCTCAATAGCGTAAATGGCCGTGCGGTTGGCAATCTGCGAGGTCTGCAGGCCAAGGTCGATGCAGAAGGCTTGGATGATGGGTCCCGCGATGGTGAAGGTGCCGGTGTATGTGCCGATGGTTATGCCGGTGAGGCAGATCAGCTCTCCCAAGATGACGGAGTAGAGTGGGACGATCTTGTCGATGACGAGGCGTGAGTAGGGTGGGCCGAAGCACATTGCGAAAATGCCAATGAGGGCGAACAGACCGATGTATAGCGGTGAGTAGTTGTAAAGCGGGGAAGAGAGGAGAAATGTTAGGGTCGTCCAGTAGGAGGTGAAGCTTGTGGATGTACAAAAACCCACGAGACTAGCCTGCACTAGGACGGGGTGTTTGAAGAGCATGGTGATGACACTCCAAAGCATCTTGAAATAGTTGAGGCCCCCTGGGTTGGTGCTGGGATAGTCGGGCATGAACAACCAGAGAAGGATGAGAATAAGATACTGCAGACCGAAGGCCAGCCAGTAGATGTTACGCCATGATGTGTACTCGGTGACGACACCTGATAGGACTCGTGCTATGAGTATTCCAAGCAGTAGTCCCGACACTACTATGGAAAGGGCGGTTGCACGCCTATGGGGAGGAGCAAGCTCGCCGACCAGCGGAAGCACTACCGGAGAATCAGCAAGAGATGCACATTACATGTCAACGACGGGTAGCATACTGAGCTGCGGAGTTACCGTGGTCAATGCAGTGAGAAACGACAGAAAGCTGAAGATATGGAATGAGTCCGTAATGCAGAGGCCGATCCTGGACTCGAGCCCGTCAGAACAGCCCTGTCAGAGAAACAACCGGATTTTCGGAAGCGTCTCACCACACAGTAGCCGTAAACCACACCAAAAGTAACACGAATGCTCGTCGCCGGAAAAGGTCTCCAAGCGGACACAAAAACAACAATCCACTAGCATAGCCAGCCTGAGCCAGCGTTGGAATCAAGCTGACCCGTTCTTGGCTCACATGAAAGTCATCGGCAAGCTTGTTCAAGATCGGATGGGTATAGTAGAGATTGGCGACGGTGAATGCCCCGGCGAAGGCGAAGAGAAAATTCAATGGCGTTGAGAAGCCGAATGGCTTTTCGGGGTTGTAGCGGCACCTTTCGGGTGTGTAGTTGATCGTCAAATAGAGATTCTTCCATAATGAGTGCCCTCTTCTCGGTGGTGCATACACATGTGCAGGAGCTGGAGGGCCGGATGGGTTCTCTTTTGTTGGTGATTGCGAAGACTCTGTGGCTGCATGCGAAGCCATTGCTGGGTGTCCGTCAGGTTGGCTCGGGGAAGTTCCTTCTGGTACCTTCCTTTGTCAACTATGGCAGCCCCTAAAGTAAAATGTTTCGTGCTCAATCGGAAAGTGCACCAGTGCGTTATTGAGTCAACCGGTGGAACGTTTGCGTTGTAACAAGTACCACTGCAGGTATGGCGAAAGCCGGACTGTGAGATAGTAAAGCGTCCACTGTGCTAGTTGCGAGTCCAGTGTCCGCCCTTCCTCTGATTATCTGCCCAAAGATACGTTTCATTTACAGTCAAGGTCAAGCAAGAAATGAATGAAGTTGCTCGAGATGAACTGGAAGCAATTCAATTTGCCATTTGAGACTTGGAAGTTGAGTAGGGTAGAGATCGCTGTTTCCATTGCCAATAGAACATATGTTCGAACCAAGCCAACGCTCGCGCAATGTTAGGACAAGATGGCAATACTGACAATGTTGAAAATGAAAAGCTTACAAAATCCATGACCGAACTGTGCACTGATCGGACTTTTCTCCAAGCCTAAGTCCGGTCATCAGACTAATCCTAATAAAGAAGGAGCTCGGCAAAGCGTTGCCGTCCATCTTGTCCTGATCGGATGTCCACAGAGCCTAGTACTCATCAGATGTTGTAAGGAGAGTGTTACACTCATGTACGACGACAAGAATAGAATTGTAGTAGGCCACACTTGCAGGTAAGAGATACATAGCTCATGAAAAGAGATGAGATAGAACATAGTGAGCTGGGTATCATGGAAACCGTTGGACTTTTCATAACCCTGCAGTTTCCTTTAAAGAACCAGCGTGTACCTTACCCGCGCCCATCGTTATTTCATGGCTGTCGTAATTTCGTAATTTCGTAACAAGTCAATAGTCGTCGACGAGGTTAGCAATGGCCTTCACGAAATCTGTTGCATCTGCTCCGATTAGCACGAATGCAGGCAATATAGGGAGATGTAGAAGTACCGCTTGATTGGTCAAAGCACAATTCATGCTTCCCTCCAGGTGCCACTTGGGGGGTGTAGTCGGTGGTGAAGATGTAACGTTGAAGGTCTGCGAGATGGACAACCTTTGAGCTTACTTGTCTCATCCACCTTCGTGACTGTACCTGATGGGTAATAAACGCTGTCCATATCGGCGTCCTTCGTGGGAGGCTGGTCAGTGTCAAGACATGGTAGACGCGATTTCGGAACTTACTTCTTAAGATCACCTCGCAGGACGGATGCTTGTAGTCTGATGCCACCGGAGTCCTTGTCTCTGTACAATCGGAGGGCGTGCTGGTAGTAGTCATCGACAATCATCCTGGTTGGTGTTAGTTCCTGTCCACAATTCTCGTTCGATTTGCCTGTATCTGCATACCCGCCGAACAGGAGCTTCTCATTATGCAGCTGAAAGTCTGCGATTGCTGTGATCTCTGTTTTGTTATCCTCAGATCTGAGGGCGAGGAAACTGCAAAAGAAGAGAACCATTTCTGGTCCAGTAATCAGTACCACGATAGATTTGATGTGTAGATGCCCAGACTGACTTTCGTAGCTAGGGAACTTCAAACATGCCCAAAGCTCGGGCGACCGATTCGAGATTCTTAAGAACTTTAGGAATGGACCACTCCTCTCCACTTCCAGATGTGTCAAAGGAAGGCAGCAGTCCTTGCTCAATCGAGTAGGGCGTATCGTCCTGATGAGAATCCTAGACCTGAAGTCCTCTGGCCGCTGGTGCAATCGTACAAGAAGATCGCCATTCTCAAAGGGCCTAAAAAATCAGGCCACTAAGCGTTTGCACAAGGCAGAGACTGACTTACATCTCAAGGAGCTTGACATACTCGTCGGCGAGCCTTCTACTGGCTTCCGGACCATGGTTAACGCCAAGAGAGACGGATCTAATCTGAGGTCAGGGACGCGTCAGAAGCCACCACATTGGGGATGACAAACGATTGGCCTGTCGGTCCCAAAGATGTTGTAGGCTGACTTTGTCCGAATACTACCGGCAGCCAATGACTGGACAGAGAAGGGGTGTTTGAGAATTGAGTGGAGGAAGACGTATTGGTAGTGGTCGCGGTAGGCGAGTCAGGGACCTCGGGAGCAAATGGAGGGAAGCGGTCCCTCCTTCGGTCGAAATCGTACTCCATAGGCGGCGATTTAGGCCCAGGAGGTCTTTTTCTCCCGGCCCTGTGAGGCACTGGGGGCGGCGAGTGTGGCTGTGCCTGTGTCTGGCCGCCTCTTGGCCTATTTCTTTCGAAAGAAGGTGATTTGGGGATATCTGATTGGTTTAGGGATGATGTGTCTATGATAGTCAGACTACATACTTGTAACGCTTAGAGAAGTTCTATCGAGTTCGTGAGTGTCCTGCACACCCAGGAGTCGCACAATCTTGTCCCTTGTTTCTTCAAAGCCTTCAGGGTCTGGAGGATATCTACAGAGTCATTAACATTGGGGTTCAACGGAGAAGTGCAAACACAATGTACCCTTGGATCAGAGTATATCTCAATTCGTCGGAAAACTGCTGATATATTTCAAATCGGCGGCACAAGGTGTTCCCACTTTCCTCGGGAAAGAAGTCTTCGAGTTCTCTCCAGACGCGACGATAGGCGGCCCGGGATCTCACGCCCCCCCTTCCCAGTCCCCCAATAATTCTCTGGACCTCGTTAAATGTGTATTGCAAGCTATTCCGTACAGTGTTCAGGTCTTCAATGAGGTAAGGGTATCTTGTACGATGATGGGTTTCCTCAATGGCTGTGTCGAGTCTGTGCAAGGCTGAGGAGGTGCGCAAGCATTGGCCGATCAGATCGTTGATATCGGCTGAGTGATCAGCTACACGGTCTAGAAACAATTCCAGGCCCGATCCGATGTCCTTGATGGCCTCGGCGACCGCGATGAGATGCGCCATGGCCGCTTCAGAGCCGCGAGGGGCTCAGCGCGGGCGTGTGGCAATTGCTTTGGGTCTCCCTGAACATTCTTCATCATCTGTCTCTGACTATCAGGAAAGGAGCAAGAATAAATAAGCAGGTGAGTTGTGATCGCATCGGCTGAAGGGCTTCTTTCGTGAGAATCCCCAGCGGCTGTTTCGAGTAACACTCGTAACGCAGATTGACGTGTCCAAATTTTCACGGGACGTCCTAAGAGCGACAAGGCCAATGGGAACAGGACCGGCGTCTGGTCTATCTTGTCAGCGGTCTGCAAGTGGAGCCTTCATCTCGGCCCTGTAGGGAAATATCTCTTAGTCCAGCCTTAGAAGGTTGATGGCCTCGCTGGTGGCCCTCCCTGCATGATGCTATTGCAACGAGTGGAGTTGCGCGCTCAGAGACCTAGGCGCTTCTTTTTAGTGTTGTGGAACGTGAGAGGCGGGACTGTGGAAACCGGAAATTGAGATCATTGGCGTGGAAGTCTGGACAATCTCTTCGCCAGCCGTAATCGTTCGAGGGGGTTCCATGATCATGGGTAGGTGCTAGACTCTTGAGGGCCCCTTCCCAGTGTGTGTGTAGAGTACAATCATCCTACGGAACAGGCATTGGCAGTCCCACTCCCTTTCCTAATTAAGTCCATGCATCGTCATCGAGTAGACAATCCCTCCTAGAGCGTCTTCAAGAATCAATTAGGAGGAGTATAGTTCGGTATGCTGTTGAACCCAAGGAAGACGTTCAAAGTAGCCAATGTGCTATGAGCAGTGCTTGAGCATACCAAGCGTGATTGACGCGTGTATATAAACCTCAAGCTAATTCCAGCCATGCTTTCACTCCCAAGTATGGACCATGTCAGTCTACACTCAACATTGCTTTCAGGCTTGAATATCTTTGAGCAAGTGATCTCTATTACTGGCAAGGGTCATGTTAGTCTGACTGGGAAACAGAGGCTGCTTGAGATCGATTCAGCTAATGTACATAATGATGAGCCCGGTAATATCCACCCTCCCTGGTCATGTCACGAGCCATCACCGTCTAGAGATGTGACGTATGATAGCAACCTCAGGGTATCTGGAATATTAAATGCATATATCACCTCCGTAAAGAAATGCTCCTCCTTCACAGTGCACACTGCCAGCCAGTATCGCAAGTGAAGCCAGGTATCCGATATCGCAGAGTAAGGAATGCGTGTAGAGGATGAGGAAGTTTAGGCGACGTGTATGAGGTTTGGTATCCGTCAAAGGGATCGAGGATACGGACGGTTGTTATGCTTCGGCGGATGTGAATCTCCTACTCCTCTTCCTCCTCCTCATCGTTGGCCTGTATCAGTGGAGAAGCGTGAGCTGAGCGTTGCGCGATGATGCATCGGGTAAGAGGTCTACTCACGTTGTAGCTTGCCTTTTCACTCTCGTAGCGCTCCTTGTCGGTCTTGGCTTTGGCGTCATATGGCTCCTTCTGCTTGGCGCTCAGTGCCTTCCATCGCTCGCCGAGGACCTTGCCAACTTGGCCTGAAAAACACCAGCATAGATGAGTGGATGTCACGGGATGAGGGAGTGGGCATGGTCCGTACCAAAGCTAATTCCAGGGTTCTCCTCCCTCACGTTGTCGCGCTGCTCATTGGCAAAGAACATGTAGGCAGAAAGACCACGCTTGGGCGCGTTGGGATCTGAGTTCCGATAGGATTAGCCGTGCATCTAACAAAAGGCGATGCCAAATACTGACCCTTCTTCTTCTTGCCTCCAGTCTCGGCGACCTTGGCCTTGGTCTTACGGGTAGCCTTCTCCTTGGGCATGGTGCTAGTCTGAGGATTCTGCGCGTCAGTCGACGCGTCAATCAGGCCAATTGGTCGCAATGGCTGGAGAACGGTAGAGGGTGTAGGAAACCAATTGATGGATGTGTTTTGGTTGTGGAGGAGTAGAGTGAGCGCTGTTGATGGCCGAATGGCGACTCAGGGTCGTGATGGCGACCGCGAACCGAGCGATGAAGGCGACGGAAGTGCTTACCTGAGTGTTGAAGTTGGTGGTGGTGGAAGGGTGGTGGATCTGTGTTTGGCAGTGTGTGATCAGTAGATGAAGATGATGGACCACGACGACCGTCGCGATGAGGCCGATGGAGCGACCGTGAAGGGGAGCGACGACATCAAAAAAGATCAAATCAAGTCGGAATCACGTCAGTGTTGCTGTCGCGAAGGAAGACAGAGAAGAGCAGTGATTTTCGAATTGGGAGCGATCTGTGATATGACTTACTACGATTGAGGGCAGTACTGAGTACTATGAGGATTTGGTGGGAGGTGTGAATTGCAGTAGGACTGGGAGAGCTGGGGAGGAGCAGCGGCCAGCAAAGTACCTTGGGCCTAGTTGGCACTACGCTGGAATAGTCCTAAGACGCGGGGAAAAGACCCTTAGCATTTCGCAATCACTAGTCCTAGTTTTACCCGCCTACGTAGCACCAGCCGCGACTGGCAACCAGCATTCCTGCTTCCTTGCTACAACTCCCTTTCGGTTGATTTGAACCAGGCTGCCGACTAACCTTCTGTGCGTCGGGCGTTCATGTAGACTATGTGCATTCGCTCCTAGTTGCAAGCCTCTGGTGTTAGACGTTTGCGCGACATGCGTCGGCGCCCTTCCTCTGCATCAGTCAAGCTCGGTCCACTTCGGCCGTCTATCTCTAGAGTCTTTGTGAGGGGCATTGAGACGCAATCACTATGCTTGCTTCGTTCTGGTCCCAAGACATTAGCCCTCAATCGAAAGCTGAAACTTCAGACGGCGGATGGAGATGCACTTCCCAGAAGGCTGGCACTTCTGCATGTCGTGGGTCGCGACCATTGGAAAACACTGGTTGTAGGTCGGTCAAACGAGTCGTCGGGAGAAGAGGACCGCTCCAGCTCAGTATCCAAGTGAAGGGAAGCAAAGCCTCCATACTGGTGCTGGCGTTTTTGAGATATTAGAGCGTCGCAGAGCCACAGGTGCAGCTCTTCATCTTCAAAGTGCCTGCTTTTCTCCAAATCCAAGGCTATCACATCTTGTACAAATATCTCATATTGAGCAAGTCCCACGCGGGTCGGTTGGCTTCTATGGGTGCCCATTTTCAGACAGAAGACATGAAGAGAAGCCGATCGTATGTAATCTAGGTCGGAAGATGCATGTCGCTCAGTCTTCTTGTTCGTCATCGAGTACCACGTCTCTCAAGGTTTCATTGCGTGCCCAGTCCACCCCACTGCCAGCCACGATTGCACCTGCGACGCTCTTCATGACCCTCCACCTATTCCTTGCGGTTGCAGTCTCACCTTCGAGACGATCTAATTGCGCCCTCGCACCTGAGCCCTGGAGGACTTGGCTCCGAAGGTCCTGACCCTTTCTAGCAATATCAAGGAGTGTCGTCGTCAATTCCCTGTTCCTTTCCATCGTCCTGATATTTTCTGCTTCCACCCGGACGATATCTTTATTTAGCAACTGTAAGGTCGCCGACAGATTCGTATGAGCTATGCCGAGAGTATCTCGTCGATCGATCAGAGGATGTAGATGCCTGGGTCAGATGTTAAGTCAAAAACACTGCCGTAGGATTTGTGTGATCCATGTACCTTTCAGTGGATGTAGCGTTGGACCCAGAGTGGACAGCTTTGAGAATTGGATCCGTAACTAGAACGTCCTCCACAACGCTCTGCCGTAGAATATATGCAGCTCTAGCCTCAAGATATTCTTTCTCGGCGTCCTTCAGTTCTGCCGCTGTGACCTCAGCGCTGTGTGACTGCTCTCCTGGCGTCAGCTCATCAGCCTGAGCTGAACATTGCTGGTGGGATGCACCCACCTGACTGCTCTGATGTCGTTTGGGCTTCCCAAAGCGCTTGTTCGAGCTTCAGCTCGTTCAGCTGATCCCATAGCTCTAGAATCTGCCCTTCAGCCTGGTAGAAAGGAGCGGTATCGCCGGACACGTTGGCTGCGACGTCGACAAAGGCGACTTTCCTAGATGGTGACATGGCTGTCTGGTGCTGTTGCGGAAAAGATTTCACTCGATATACGCATGACCAATTTTCAGGTTGGCATGGCATGGATTATGCCGTCGCTTTAAGCGGAATTGATCCGCCCCTTGATAGCTTGGCGCCTTGGCTCCTGAGAGGAGCAATTCTCTCCGAGTCTTTCGAACTGATTGCAACTCCCACAACAACTAAGGCAGTCAGGTGGGGGCATGGGATGTCGTTGCATGTTCTCTTTGCGCACAACGGAGCATCGTACAAGGCAGACCCCCGGTCGTTCACCTCGTAAGTACAACATACTCGAGGCTGGAAGCTAGGTCCAATGGACTGACTCGTATTATAGTCTCGAGGACCTTCGATCATGGATCGCTCGAAATACCACAATAGGTATACCACAACAGATTTTGATGTCAGCTCGTGGAAAGCAGGTCAAGTTACAAAATCTATCTTCAGAGCAAGAAATATTTCTCTATGATCGAAGAATACTCGCGTCCTCTTCGCCTGCGAAAGCTAGCGCCCTCCTTCCAAAAGAGAGCTCCCCAGCATTCTTCCGCCCCGAGACCGCGCCAGACAACACTGCAAATGACGACACCCTTCAAGGATGGCAGACGCTATTCAAGCGCAGGCGAGCATGGGCGATTGGACTGACCGAAGGCTCTCGAAACGTTGCTGAGGGGATCGGAAGGCTTGACAAAGAGACTAGAATAGTCAGAAGAGGCGCCGAAATTGCGGTGGAAAATATCAAGCAACACGTGGGAAATCTTCGATCCAAGTACAATGAATCCAAGACATGGGCAGATCAGATCTGCGAGGATCAGGCGTTTCTCTTGGGCAACTGGCAGCATGCACTGGGACTTCTTGGTTCAATTCAAGCTGATACAGAACTCGGACAATGCATGCATGGTGTTCACGTCGTTCCAAAGCGAGATACCAGAACAACGAAGAAAAGCCCGACTACTTTGCGAGACTTCGTGGCTGTGGAAGAGATAGAAGCGGCCGCAATTGCTGGAGAAGAGATATCGCAGCGTTTCACACACCGCGTGGATGACCTAAGCGCTACGTTTGATGAAGTGGTGAATGATTCGAGCGGAATTATTGATAATTTCCAGCGAAGCAAAAACACGTCGGACAGCGATACTGGTGATCAGGCAGATCGACTGATGGAAGAGATCGAGGTTTTGACTAGGAAGATCAATGCCGACTATGAGCATGTTCTCGGGCTACCAAGTACCCCGAAGTCTGTTGTTCAAGCTTCGAAAATTGCACACCTGCATAAGGGCAATTTTCTACCGTCTCTCGACCAGGCCAATGAAGAGATCAATCAACTATTGGCACGAGCGGTCGGACGAAAGAAGCAGGCCATTCAATCATCGATTAAGTACATACAAGAGATCTCTGTTATCGAGTCAACTGTCTCCTCAGTACATTCCAAGCTCGCTAAACTGGACTTAGACGATAAGAGTGGGCAGGTCTTCGATGTGCTCAACTTTGCCATAAGGCTTCCCACAGTCTATGGCGCCTTGCTTGTCGAATGCGTCAGACGTCAAGAATGGGCGCAGAAGATGACCGCCGATTCGTCTTCACTAGTTGAAGAAATGGCCACCTACAAAGAGGAAGAAACAAGACGTCGAAAGAAGTGGGTCAAGGATATGGACGGTGCTATCGATCTTGAATCTTTAGACGACATGGCACTAGGCATCGAGGTCAATGTACATTCGCAGAAGCAAAAATGGCCTAAAATCAGTAGAGATGATATCACAGACTTTATGCAGCGTCTGAGCGATGTGGGCGATCTGGATGGGGCTCTGAAACACGTTGAAGAATTGGCCAAAACTCTTGACGCTCCTTCAAAACAACAAGCTCGTCGTGCAAAAGCCTTCAAGAATGGGAGCGTCCATGAAGCAGCGTATGGTAGAACCTCTCTCCTACTTCGGGGGGATGATGAGGTTTTGCTTGGTATGAGGAGCGAGAAGTCCAAAATGGAGGACAAGCTCAAGAGTGCGGAAAGCCGAGTGCGCAAATTGGAAGACCTTTTGCATAGACAAAGTCAATTCGGGCCATCTTCAAGGCCCACTAGTGCTACAAGTCTTGCTCCTGTTACCGGACCCACTTTCGAACGGTATGCCACATCTCCAGTACCCAATTTCTCTTCAGCTTTGTCTAAAGCCAGGGATTCCGGGTCACGCAGATCGTCTGTCTCTTCGCGAAGATTCTCCATGAACAATGATCCTGAGGAGAAAGGGTTGGCTCAAAGAGTTGTCAGTCTGGAAGCAGATCTGACAAAAGAGAAGGCCAGGTCAGCGGACTTGGCCAAGAAGGCAGACGCAAGGTCCAACGCCGAGGATCTGTTAAAAAGCCAAGTGCGAGAGGCGACATCCACCAAGGAAGACCTGTTGGGTAACCTCGAAGCTCAGCAACGTGAATTTGATGACGAGCGTCGTCTGTTGCATGAGGAGAAAGCCATGCTCACGCTCAAAATAGATGAACTTGAGGATGAATTCGATCGTGTCCTCGGTAGTCGCGAGCATGAAGACAGGGCTCGTGCTCTTGAGGAAGAGCTCGGACAAGTCAGGACGGAAGCGGCCAACGAGCTAGAAAGGGCACATCATGAGGCGGAGCTGCTGCATGATAGTCATGCCGTTCAGCGTAATCGGATCCAAGGGCTCGAGCGTGAAGTACAGCGACAGAAAGAGGAACGGTCCGCTCTCGACCAGAAAGCTGATGAGCTGTCTCTACGTCTCGAAGATCAGAATCTAGCGCGGACAGACCATCACAGAGCACTCCGGACTACTCTTCTGCACCTGTCACAGGAGGAAGTTCCAGAAGACTTTAGTGCGCTGATCGACAAAGTCGAGACTATTGCAGAGAGATCAGCCATCCATCTCAACGACATCAAAGACGCCCTGGCCGCATTACGTGCCGATAACAGTGCACTAGATTCTCGGATCAAAGGTCAGGATGAAGAAATCTACGATCTGAGGGAGCGTTTGGGTGGTGAGGAGAGAGAGGTGTTTTCGGTGCGCGAGGAGCTCAGTACGTTGCAAAAGGAAGGTGCAGGCCTGCAGGCACAACTCAATCTCGAGCGACACGAACACGCTCAGCTCAAGACCAAGTTTGCATCTGGAGCAATCAACTCAGAAGCGCTTCGCGGTCAGCTTACAGATAAAGAGAGTATAATTGCTGATCTGTCATGCAAGATAGCGCAGCATGAGATTCAAAATCGGGATCTGAGTGGTCGTTTGTCAGAACGAGGAGTTGCACTTGAGGCCATGCAACGCAAACATAAAATTCTCGAGGCTGTTCGAGATGTTCAAGTCTCACGGTCGATTGGGGTATCTGAACGGTTGGGGTCACACAACGCCACCCTTGAACGATTGCTTGAACAGATAGGCCTTACCATCACCAGGGATGACAACACAATGGTCGTACAGAAGGCATCCCGAATGGCGGGTGCTAGCACAATGTTGACTGATCCTTCGGCGTCGATGAAACGTAGCTTGTCTGGGCCTACGCCCACAAAGAGCGACTCAGAACTATCTGTGGATCCCAAGCTTCTGCGCTGGGCTGAAACGGAAGACCCTGAGGAGGTAGAGCGTCGCTTTGGCGCGTTCGTCGAAGAATTGGACAAGTTCGACACCAACATCTTCAGCGAAGGTGTTTACAAGCGAGTTAAAGAGATCGAGCACATTGCCCGAAAGTGGCAAAAGGAAGCTCGTGCATACCGCGATAAATCACATCGCGCACAAAGTGAAGCTCATGACAGGATTGCACTTCGGAATTTCAAAGAGGGTGACTTGGCTTTGTTCCTGCCTACCAGAGACCAAGCTACCAAGCCTTGGGCAGCCTTCAACGTGGGAGCTCCACATTGCTTTCTACGAGAGCAAGACTCACACAACCTCGGCAAGCGTGACTGGCTGATAGCCAGGATATCCAAAGTGGAAGAGCGTGTGGTCGACCTTTCCAAATCTATCAATGGAGGACTCAAGGGCTCAGGTGACCAGAGATCTGGTGGCGACAAGAGCGACGCAGGTGCTTTTCCTAATGACGAGAACCCCTACGAGCTTTCCGACGGGCTTCGATGGTACTTGATCGATGCTGCAGAGGAGAAGCCGGGTGCCCCTATAAGTGTAGGAACCGGCAAAGTCACAGTGGCGTCGACAAATATTGATGCTAAAGGAAGCATGCGGACAAAAAAAGCTACGGATGCCAGTGGCGTGACCAAGACCTTGACACGGAGCCTAGACAGTCGCCGTAGCAGCACGAATTCGAAGAAAGGGCTTGTTGCTGTGACTAGCAATACTACTACCGGCCCTACTGAAATGGAGGGATTGGTAGAACAAAGTATCGACAATGCCGCGGCTGCTGCTGCTGCTACATCGAACCTCCATAAGGATGATAACGGGCGAGAAGCCTGTGAAACAGACCGACCGCGGAGTAGCAAACCCCAGGATGGTCCTACTTCTAGCGGTTTTGGTCCCGAGCATGTAGGCAAAACCAGCGATTCGGACTTGTGAAGCCAGTCACTGGCGACTCTTGCTCGCATGCATGCTGACCCAAGGTAGGAAAGAAGTGTTGCGACATCGCCGACTAAGTCGCTGAAAACGGTCAGATCATCCCCTCAAAAGGAGGCGAAGTCGAGAGCATGGGACTCACTTTGGTCGCTAGACCTTAACCTAGAGGGTGGTAAGGGAAGAAAATCATGAATTCGGGCGACTCACAAGGGCACGCTGTTCGGAACCCAGCATTCACGAGTTTGATGGCGAACAACCCCATTGTTACTGCTGGCTATGGCTTTGCTTTCTGCATTCCTTATACCCATCAGTGTTACCCACCTAAATGAACGAGTAGTCGAGTATAGGCAGTACTTCCTTGGCTAACGTATCATTTGACTCTTCCTTAGTATGCGACTCATAGGATCCTGACGGCGGGTGGACTATCTTTCGTAATACATCGTGTATTATACACAATTCGGCTTTTGTGGCTACCAAGAGTGCTCCTGCATTGCATTCCCAAACGCCTATGGACGGTTCACGTCCAATTCACTGCAATCCCTCTGCTTTCAGGGTCCAAGGGAAAGTGTCCCGTTAGCAAGCCGTACTAGTGAATGAAGTGTAAGCGCATTTTTCAACACCACACGTGAATTGCTTTCACTACCAACCCACTTCCATCAACAATCGTCATACTCGACACGGTCAGGTTCATGACGTGATATTCTCGGTTGCCTTGAGTTTGGGAAGGATGACAGTATGCAAATACTGGCTTGACGGCGACTGTTGGCATGGCAGTAAGTAGGGCATCATTAGGGTGATCAATGTCTTTATGTATGGTGAACTGACCGGCAAAGAATATTGCTGGAACGACCATTTCGACTCATCTGACGAACAAAGCGAGCCGGACCACTACGACTCATCAAGAAGAGCATCCACAAGCGTAGCCCCACCAGCAATTGCTTCTACTACGTCAACGACCTTGGCTTCTGCTTCCTCAATGCCGACATCAGCAACCCCCACTTCTTCCTCCGCTCTAGACTGTGCGATAGCAAAATTGCCCAAGCTATCTCCGATCAGCGAAAAGGCTGCAAGATCCCCACCACTGTCTGGATGGCTCTGCACTCCAGAAGTGATGTCTGTGCCACCACAACGCTCACAGTCTCCCGAATCCGCTCCAGATATGTCCACAACATTCGTTGCTGTGGAGCCTCCTGAACTATCTCATCAAGAACTTGTAGTCAATGAGGATATGAAGTCTCCCTTTGACAAGGCCGCAATGCACGCAAAGATTGCCAATTTGGAGGAGACCGTCAAGATGCTCGAAGCCTCTGCCGATCCCGAGCGGCAGAGCTTCAAGAACGAGTTGCTACGAGACGAGCTTAATGCTGCGCCCGAGAGAAACAGGGAACTGCACGCTGATCTCAAAGCCCTCAACACTCAAGAGGCAAAGCTGCGTGTCCAGATTAGTGATTTGGAGACCAAAGTTGACGGCCTCGAGGAGGTCAAAGCAGCATTGTCGAAGGACTTGGACCAGGAGTGTGAAGAAAGTCGTGCGGGACGCACAAACAGCGAAGTGTACTTGCAGGCATTACAGGAGATAACCGCAATCAGCAACAAAGCAATCATGATTGCACCCAGGGAACGCTCAGAAGCTGGTTCGCTGACAGTGTGTCGGAAGGCGAACAATCTCTTGCTCACTTCTCCATCACTGATATCACCAGCATCCAGTCCCTCTGCGTCAACTCTCCAGCCAGCAGACTCGACATATTCCAAGGCATCTCCGTCATCCTTCATAACACCACCGACCCCGGCGTTTGGATCTGCTTCCCGTTTCGGTGCGAATTCCCTGGTCTTCGACCCGAAGAAGCCGTCGTTTGGCTTTGGCAACTTGGCCCTACCAAAAAACAAATCAGTTTTCAAGGATGGCCCAGAACAGCCTTCCTCTGGTCTGGCGCCTTCCAAATCTGCTCCGTCGCCAATCACAACCCATCAAGCGCAGCCAGAACTGAAACGCAAAGTTGAGGAAATTGAAGGTCGTGAAGGTGACCAAATACAACAGAACGCAGAAGTAACGACTGGCAATGAAGACGGCAAGTGCAAGAGAGCACGGACAGCTGTAGATGAGGAAGAGAGTAATAGCGACTCCGATTGAGATGAACACTGTATGGTTACGATTACACGTACGAGATCTTCTACATTATGCCACGGCTAAACAACTACACAAGAAGAGGGGAGGTCTCAAGATGGTGTCGAACACGGTCAGACCCTGGTGGTCTATCAAGCTGATGGCGGAGTGACTTTGTAGCTGAATCTTGTTTGAACGGGATATAGCTGGGATCGGCACGTTTCGGTCAGTCAAAAGCCTCGGTGTACAAACGGATATCCTGCATACTTGTGCAACCCCCACTCTTCGTCTACGCGTGAGCCGACTGCATATTCAGTCGACAGTCTACATTTTGAACTCCTCTCGTTGGTGTACGGTTCTTTACTAGGTTTGTCACTCATCAGACTCACTCTTCCTCTTCTCAGACTGGTTGTGACATATGCCCTCACTTTCTCTCTTCGGGTGGTTCTTGTATATCAGTAGAGATCGAATACTGAATTTGGCGGCATTCCTTGCATTGTGTTCTTCTGCATTCTCTTCCAACTTGAGACAACCTGAATGGAGATCTATGATTCATTGACGCGTACCACGCATATTCCCCGGTTCACAAGCTCATGTTCGGTTGGAGACCCGCACCATTGAAGCGACTCCCGTTTATAAACAGCGGCTCGCATGATCAGAGAAGATTAGCCGCAACACATAAAAGTCCATCCCCGGATTCCACTTCCACAGGACAAGGCTCCTGCTATCTCCACCATGGTAGGGACCATTCTCCTGTTGCTTGGAGCTCTCGTCTCCTCCGTCCTCGCTTCCCCCTTGCTACCTAATACCTCAACATTAGCCCTTCACTTATCCAACATCTCAACGCCGAATGTCGGACAACTCAACACGTCAGCACTCGCAACTACACTAAAGGGCAACTTCAAAGGCAAATGCTTCCAACAAAAGCCCCCAACCGAACCTCAGTGGATCCCAACCAACTTCGACGACTGCGCCAACACTATAATCGAATTACATGACGCGTTAGTCAAGACTCGTGGGTCCCGAGACCTCGACACCCCAATGGTATTCAGTAAAGATACCAGCTTAGGCCTTGAACTTCCGCGGACATTCAAACGTGGCAGTTGTGCTGTTTTGATCGATATCTCCACCGACAAAGAGTTTGAGCTCATGCCTCCGAAAGATGTCATGGATGCTGTTTGGACGCTTGGGACTCAGTGCGTTGCTAAGCCGGGGCCGAGGATTGGAGGGAGTGGGATATTGGGGCCGAAACAGCTGGTTGCGATTACTGTGTATGGCGTTATGGAGCCAAGAGAAACGTTGCTCTCTACTGGGATCAGTTCAGCTCGGTAGTATTTGGACGGGGGGTCCTGCTTAGCTAGACGATAGTAACTGACTACAGACCTACTTGCGGAGTCTAGCCCTCTAAGAGAGTACTTAGGGTCAATAATATGGCAATGTCCCTTTCTGCTTGGGTCAGAGCAACATTATCGCGCTGCGAGGCCTTGCAAACCCTTCGAGTACCTTTCCCCATCATTTGAGGGCCTCTTTATCGTGCGATCGAGTTATAGGAGAGTAAGAGCTGTATCATAACATCTTGAGTACCGTACAACGACGTCGATATGATAACATGAACGGCACTAGTGACACTAGCGCCGTTTCTTCTACTCCATCTCTTGGTCTTCCCAACTCTGCTCAACATCAACAGCTATCGTATCATTCAACATGTCCCACCGTGCGCCCGAAAGCGCTGTCCACCGCTCCAGAAGCCCCACAGAACGGTCACATCACAAGCGCCATCGCTCTCCCGACGCCCATCGCCACCATAAATCTTCCAAAAGGCCTAAGCCTGCTGCACCCCTTTACCTTCCATTTCACGCCTCGCCGCTCAGCAAGGGCCACTATAGACATTACAAGCCTATGTTCGGGCTCTACTTGGATATACAGAAACAAAAGGTGCTGGAAGATCTACCGGAAGACGAGGCGAAGGGCAGGTGGAAGTCGTTTGTGGGGAAATGGTAAGAGATCTCTTGTCAAACTCGAGGCCGGCCAATATTGCGAAGCGTTTCTGATGTTGAAGAGCTTGTGACTGACATCTGTGAGGAATGGTGGAGAACTAGCTGAAGGGTGGTACGATCCAGCCACACTGCAAAAAGCACAAGCATCTGCCGCTTCATATGATGAAGATACGGGGCGACCCAAACCCCGAGACTGGCCCACATATGGCTCGCCGAGACCAGAGGACAGTAGTGATGAGGATCTTGTTGGGCCAGCACTGCCAGGGCAGGAGGTAGCAGCCTACAACAAGGGCAAAAGGCGGGGACCTACTATACCAGATACACAAGATCTAGAGCTACGGCGAGGTGAGAATCATATCAGGACTCCAATGTATTATTTATACTAAAACAGCTACTCTCTATCCAGAGCTCCAGCAAGAAGACTCCCTCACCCAACGCCAAGACCTCCGCCACGCGCGCAAGCTCGATCGAAGCGAACAGAAACACCGCCTCGACGAGCTTATCCCCCGCGCCGAAGCCGGCAGCAAAGACCGCATACTCGAAAAGAAGCGTGAGAAAGCCGACAACAACCGAGCCTTCGCCTCGGCCAAAACCGAAGCCGGTGCTGTGGAAGAGGTGCCCGAGTCGGATCTGCTCGGCGATGAAGACGGAGGTATCGAAGGGTTCAAGAAGCAGAAAAAGGAGATGGATAGGAAGAAGAACGAGAGGGAGGTGCGGAGGGAGGAGATTCTGAGGGCGAGGATGGAGGAGAGGGAGGAGAGGATTAGGGAGTATAAGGCTAAAGAGGAGAAGACGATGAGTGGGCTGGTTGCGTTGGCGAAGGCGAGGTTTGGATAGAATGAGAGTGCATGATAAGACGGAGTGTAAACGATGTGGCCAACGTGTAATATGAACGCCCCTTCTCTACACTCATCGATAGTTCACAAGCTATCAAATCCACTGACAGCCTCTCAATTTCTCAACTATCCGCCATCCTCCGAGCAAGAGGCGCCAAAGCAGCTTCCCCCCCAAACCCTTTTTCCTTACTACAATATACACCAGTCTCTACAACGAAACCCAAGCATCTGTCTCACACATCCCCCCACCACCACTTCAAAACCCCAATCAACAATAACAACCCTTCTTCCTCACTACTACATCCCCCCGCTTCAATAACAAATACCTATACCTCGCTCGCAGCTCGACAGCATCCACATGCGCAATATATGCTAATACACCCGCTCTGGGGCGTTAGGATCGATTGGGATAAAGTAGCTAGGTATCACATCTCTACCTACCCATCCAGTAAGCTTTATCCCCGTCTTCATCTCAAATATTAGCCCGCGCTCTACAAACACTATCAGTATAAAGGAGGTATCATCGTCATCATACGGCTACCGGGAAGAGAAGCTATCTGATACTTACATATCTATATCCACATTCGTTCACATCGCTGGCACGGTTGTTGATTGGTGGTTGTTATTGCATGATGAACGCAAACATTTGATCAGATGGGCTTGTGAGTTCATTGTTCGGGTGAAAGCTACGTACGGTAGAGCAGCTCTGCTCTAAGGACTCTACCGAATTTTAACAAGGCCTGTGGGATGTAGGGGTTTACGCCTGAGGTAAGCGTCGCTTTTGACGGTTGTTTATACTGCCAGCGTTCTCAGTCGAGTGGATCTTCTTATCAACTTTTACTATCAGAAACTTTCGGGCGGTTGTGAGGAAAAGATCATTCCGCAAAAAGGGAACAGCATAGTGGTATATGACTGGGATTTTTAGACGTCAGATGGCATACTGAGGTGGACTATTTTCTCTCTTCAATAGCCTCGAGATGTCTGAGTTTCTTGAGACAATTGGACCGAGAAGCTATCTATCGTCGGCCTCGAATCTCTACGTACAACGGCTTAAAAACCAAAGCATTGTTTGCGAACGGTAGATGTTATATTTTTCTGCAACCGACACACGTCTTGTTATAGACCATGCTGTAAGCAGGTTCATATAGATCTGGCCCCCACATTCTCGTTTTGTATGGGTAGTCTTACATAGTCACTATTTTGATAGAGTGCATACCCGCATTCCTGAGCTCAGTATATTTCTAGAAGCCAACTCTCCTCAATCTCTATAAATTTCTGATCAGACTCAGATATGGTATACAAAAGAAGTCTCCTTTCCTTGACTTGCCTAAGGATGTGAGGGTTGTGATATGTCGTTATTGCCTGGTATCAACGCAGAAGATCGTCCCATACACCAGACTTTGAGATAAGGATACCCGTCGAAATCAACGCTATTCCGGAAGAGAAAACATCTTATATTTCTCCCGATCCGCCTGGGCACTCACGGAGCATAAGTTCTGGAAGTTGCATGCGGATCTGCTTTGGATTCTCAGTCTCAATCTCTCGCCATGTCAGTGTCAGCCTCGACGAACCGCGATCTTAGCTACCAAGAGTCCGTTTGGGGCTTTTGTACGGAATTTTCAGAAACTGTACAATACGACCAAGATTCACGCTGATTGGGCGAAGACCATTCACCAATAGCTCATTATGGAGCTTCGTAGCCGTTGGTATGATACAAAGGTGGCTCTTACCATCAATTTACATCTAAAGACAGAAAACATCAGCAGGTTATGCACTAAGCATTCAAATGCAAAACGACTAAGGCATAAAATCGGAGCACTGACCAGTTTGGAAATGGTGAGATACCTGTGTTAGTGAATGGGACGCAAATTGTTCGGTGGCTAGCAAGAGTCTGCCTGATACCGCCTGAATTGTTGATAAATGCCCTAGTCAAATCCCGTATTCTACTCACAAGTTGATTCTTGTCTCTGTACACATTAACTTACTCCCGTTGATTGTTATGCGAATTCGCACATAATTTCGTTTCTCCCAGTCCAAATCGTTCGAGAAGACTTGGACTTCCTAAGCTTGGTGGAATGTGTGTGGCAAACGATGTTGGTAATAGCAGCCCGCCTGGATTGATGACAAGGATGATCATACGCGTCCAAGAGATATTTTATCACCTCGGCTTCACTGGTCATTCTCTCCCTTCGTTGACGATAGCAAAGTGAAAAGTGATCCTTTCGATGGAGGCGAAGGTGAGACCGCACACCTTGAGCGATTTACTGAGGTCCACGTTCGGCAAGCTATTATATCCATGCCAGAGACTTGATAGGTACATGCAGAGGAGAAATACTGCAGTATTGGGACCCTCGTATAGGCGTTCCATGTTGTACAACGATCCAGCGAGATGTGGATGCTGCATCTAAGGGGTTGAGAATTCTTTAACACACATACTGGATGCTACCTAAGAAAGGAACGTTCAAGCTGCTATCCGAATATACAGAAGGTAGAGCCATCGCTTATTCAAATAGACTAATGGAGGCGTGCTTAGTACTGAGGTTGCGATCTTGAGATTCGAAGCTCGATTATTGTCAAAGCCATGGAGCGGCTTTTGACTGGGGTCCGCATGCCAACACGACCTGAAAGGAGTCGTCTCCTGATGTCTGAGCCCTTCAAATATGATATTTGAAAGCTAGTAGGCACAATCCAGAGGGTAATACGAGTACTGGAACAAGAAAACACGGTGTACGAAAATTATTTCAGCCGCTCAGGACTGACGACGAAGGTCACTGGGCGAATTTTCATCGGCCCTGTTTCCCTCTGGTAAGTTCGAGCCTGGCAGTGCCGATGGGTTGGAGAAGATAGAACCAGGGTCTTATCATCATAACCTGCATCGTCTTGTACATCACCCTATTGGCCTGGAACCTGATTTTGGCCGAGAACAGGTTTATGGCACCCTTTGCAGATTTCACAGGACGGGCGATATTCAGCATACTCCGTGAATTCCACCCTGGCACGGACTTCTGATAAGCCTTGAATGAGGCAAGCGGATCATTCTATCTGACTTGTCCGATATGTGTCTTCGTCTTGAGGACACCTGAGTATGCCATCCAATCGGCAAATGAATGCCCAACGTCAGGCGCTGACATGGGTATTTCGAATTTTACTGCATCTTCCGAACCCATAAAGTTCAAAGGCATGCGGGTACTGTAGCAGAAGGTGCAATCTCGAGCTTTCCCGATCGATGGCCATGCACACCCGCATCAGCGTAGGCCTTGCCTTAGGAGCAGTGACACTAAACTTCACTCGCAGAGTAACAGAGCCAAGAGGGATCACCAAACATGTCAGACAAGGCTGCAACACCGGAGCCAGTAGTTTCTTCCACGAGACGCCATCCGTTCAGCAACTTCATTGTATCATGTCCTGCAGACCCTAGCATTTTGTGACAAAGAGCTTCGTAGCTTTACATGATTGATTAAGAGTACTATCGCAAGAGATAGTCAAAGCTTTAGCTGGAAGTCAGCACACGGGAGCCGAAGGGGCAGTGGACCAGGGAGCCTAACTCCCAAAAACTGTCTGTGCCATCGGACGTGTGGATTGTAGGGTCCAAAGCATTTGCCCGGTTGATGATGCCTGTGAGCGTATTGTGTAGCATGATGGTGCCTCACTTGTGGAGCCCACAATTCGTAAGACCGCTCATTTGCTGGCGGTCACAGCAAGCTAGTCCAGTCATGTCTACTTTAGTCTACTCCATTCCATTCCATTCCATTCCATTCCAACCCATTCCAACCCATTTCGCCATATCTAACTTCGTCCTTGCCTCAGTACCTCAGACGTGCCATTGGCCAGCAAGCTGGCCGCTAAGCCTCTTCGGGTTAGCAAGGCTGACTACGCAGCAGAAGGGCGGCACGTCTGAGCGTAAATATCTGAAATTTTGTTAGATATCGTGTTTTTAGCTGACGCACCCACAAAATTTTGGCTTATTGATAAAATTCATTAACATCTAACTTCACGACGTAATAACTTAATAATCTACTATTAATCTACTAGCCACGTCTATAGGCTAATTGTACTCTTGCTTCTTCTGATTCTAATGAGCCTACTTTTAGCCTAATCTGACTGCGATAACCCGTCCGTAACGCTGTTGCCGTCTATTGACTCCTAAATTTCTAAAAATCCTAGTAGCTAGCCAGCGATAACGGTAGTACCCTTACTCTAGTTTTTTACTGTTAGTACGTCGGATAGGCTATATAAGCTACCCGAGTAATGTTATTAAATAGGTAGGGTACTTAATGTAGGTAAACTTGGTACTGTGACTATTTTAGTAGGAGTGGTTGCGGAGTAAGAGGGCGCGATAGGGCTAGATTAGCCTATAAATGCGCTATTAGCTTATTTCGCATTAAGTTAGGGTTCTAGATATATATACCTTGCTCCGCATATACCCCGTAGTAAATAATACTGATGTTGTTGATAATAAGGTGCTTACAAGTAAAGGAACATAAGTTTGCGCTTAGACGTGTTACCGCCCGACTACGCAGTCAGCAGGCGCTAACCAGATAGGGGCTTAGCACACACGTCTGAGGTACTGAGGCAAACTTCGTCCGTGCGTACTATTCCCGATTAGTCACGTCAGTGCCGTAACTAACATGGATTAGCGCGTGGACGGAGAGTCGTCCAATCAAGTCACCAATCAAACCAGTCAAACCAGACTAACTTAGCCATCATGTCAGTGTCTTCTCGCATTAAATTTGGCTGCGACAGTCATATCCTAGCAGATGAGCGCTACCGCAATGCGCTCGACGAGCTTACGCCTGGACCCTGCCTATCGAACCATCGTCGGGACGAGGGAGATTACACATCGCGGACCGAACAAACAGGAAAATCTTTTCACCAACAGATCCGACAGTATACACTCAGCACGAGGTGAGGTCGGTTTAGCGAATATCAGACGGCACGGGATAGAAGTCTGCTGCCTGAGTCGGGCAGAGGCACTGCGGCGGAGAATGCGTACAGTATAACATCCGCTCTCTGACGGCAATCTCATCGCCTTGAACTTTTAGCTCAATGAGTGCTGCGCCAGCAAACGCGCATAAAAGTCGGCAGCAGGGGAAAATTTAGTGGAAGATTGGGATAATGTGTAAGGAACCTCGGAGCGCAAGTGCGATAGTGATGCTCCAATCACATCGATCTCGGCACTCCACAAGTTACTCGTATGCATGAGACAAGATGCTATGGATCATCGAGTGCATCCTCGTGAGAAAGTCCGACTGGCCAACTGCCGCTTTGCAAAAGTGGGAAAGGATTCCTGATGTACACGGCCCACCCTTTATAACCACCATACCGGTTCCGTGATGAAGCTCATACTCGCAGACTTGAGAAATCCAATCAGACCCTGGCAACGTTCCAAGTGTTGGCAATTGCATGCCTTAGACGTCCTTCTAGTGTCTCAATTTTCGAGGATCATGCCGGACAGCACCGCCGTGTCGAAGGTTGGTCAGGCTAGGAGCTATGTGTGACCCAGCGAAGCTTTGCACATAAATATCGGCCTTGTCCCTATGAAGTGCCAATCGTCAATCGATCAGTACTTCTCAATATCACAGACACGATTGCCAAGATGAGTAGGGCAACATCTCCCTCAATGCAAGGCTCTAACGAGACAAAGAAGGATGAAGGTGAGTGCATCATTTTGCGGCAATCAAAAATGCAATTGAAATAAGCATAGGGGGCTTCGAAAACCAAGTAAGGCCAGAAGGAAATTCAAGCGTGAACCTCGAAAAGACTGCAGAAGTACTGGAAGAGAGTCATCCGTTGTAAGCAGCACAAATAAACCCGGGCATAGAAAACGCTGATTAACAAGAGACACTCAGGTCACTCGAAACCAAAACAACGGGGTCAAGCGATGGAAATCGACCGAGCCAATCTCCTTCCAAGCCCCACATGAATGGCATCTCGATGCAAAGATGGCTAGAAGAGATCCCGGAGGATCAGCACTGGAACAGCGCTGGCTATCACAACAAGAATAAGAAATGTCTCAATGAGACGAATGCCTAGATCAGTCGAAGAGTGTGGACTATGTTCGAGTGGTGCTTACACATGGGCAAAGAAGTCGGATGCAACGCAAGGCAATGGCTGTCGAGCAGGTAATTGGAAGGTATTACCTGCGCCTATTTATGTTGGCAACTGCCGCCGTGGTAGATCATACCTTCGTTCACAATCTTATCCCTCTTGGTAGCTTGAGTAATTCATTTGCTAGGCTGAGTTGATGGTGTATCTTAACGGGTCCTGAGCGGGTGCGGATGGTCGACTTCTAGATGCTTATAAAAGGATGATCAGCTGTCAGACGATTTCCATAATCAGAACATGAAATGTTGGAATTCAGTCCGGGTCAACCTCGGCTGATGACTAACGGGAGTCTTGGCATGCATATTAAGTCTATATAGTACTATAACTGTTTAAGGTTTTGCCGCTAAGTAATATATATCACGTGATAGAGCTTTTCTTTTTCCTCCTTATATATCCTATTTACTTTATTTATCCTTTATACGTGTCTTATTCTATCCTTTATTACTTTATATAGTCTTTTCCTTATCTTTATCTTATTTATTTATATATATATATCTATATTATAATAGACTTATATAAGGTATATAAATATTAAGCCTATTATAGACTTTCTTATTCTTAATTAATTTATATTAAGGCTTTACCTACGCTATTAAGTTATATTTATCCTTTCTATCTTTATACCTTCCCTTATTAATCTTATTTAGGTCCTTAGGTAAAAAAGACTACCTTTATAAAAACTTAATTTAAATATAATATTATAATTAAATTACTAATTTAAATATTAATATATAATTATTAAAAAGTTACATCCTACCTTAAGATCTACTATTTTATTATATACTTAATAGCGTAATCCTCCTCCTTTATTATAAAGCCCTCTCTTTTAATTATAATATTTTCCTATTAATCTTATACTTAACTATATATACTTAAAGGGCCTTATATTTAATTATAAGGCTAAAATATATATTTAGGGCTTATAATAGAATAGTATTGTTACGACCAGCCAAGTATAATAAGTAATACGCGGTATAGGCGAATATGAAGGCATGATCAGTACGTCTTAGCACTGATCAGGATCAGGCTGATTAGTGTTCGATTAGACTGATCAGGATTAGAGTAATTAGTATTCGATTAGACTAATCAGGATCAGAGTAATTAATATCTAATTAGACTAATTATACTCTTAGTATAGATTTCCTATATCTATATAGATAGCGATGTTTCTAAGTAGGTAGGAGCTCTATACTTAACTTATATTATAATTCTAGTAATCTCTTAAGTACTAAATATAATACTTTATACTAGACCTATTTAATATAAGCCTATTTACCTCTCTTCCTTAATACTCCTCTTTATGAGAATTAATCATAGGTCTATCCTATCTATAGACGGAGTTAACTATAATACTTTATATACCCTTAGGATAAATACCTCAGGAAGCAGAGACCCCCCCTTAAGTAGTTCGGGCTCCCGACGCCTAACTATAGATAGTAAAGACGGATCTAAGGTCGCTAAACCCGACTTATACTACGGCGAAAGAGAGAAGCTTAAAGACTAGCTTATATAGCTTTAACTTTACTTTACCTTTAACGGATCGGCTTTATTAACGCTATAACAGCCTATCTTCGCTATTACTTACATAAGAGGACGAGCTTAGAAGTAGGTTCATCCTTCTCTTAAGAAGTACCTTAAGGATAAAGATAATCTAGATAATAAGTATATCTAAGACTAGATAGAAAGCTTTATACGATTTTATATTAAAATCTAACGAGTCTTTAGTCCTTCTAATGAAAATAAAGTAGTTATACGAGTTATTTAGTACTTATCTTAGAAGAAATCTACTACTAAGTATTCTACTCAGTTTCAGTAGTATATAATAAAGACGGACTAGGATAATAACGTACTAATAATAATATATTACCGCGGATTAAAGTTCAATATTAAAGAAGAACTTATAAGAACTAGAAGATAGATCGATAATCTTAATACATTAATAGCCGAAGCTATTAAGGTTAACGATAAGCTCTATAAGATAATAATAGAAAAACGATATAATAGTAGAACTTCTAGAATAAGATAGTCAGGGATCTTCACTAGTAATAGACTAGGAAGATAATAGTATTAATAACGCGACCTATATAAATACATACTAATAGAACTAGACTTCACTTAGAAACAAGATAAGGGAAAATTCAGGGGTAAGAAGTAGCTTAAAAGGGGTAAGAAAGTAGTAACCTACTATAGCTATAATAAACCGGGCTACTTTACTAGAGACTATTAGTTAAAGAATATAGTATTATAACTATAGTTAAATAAACTAAGAAGAGTTCTATATAATAAACCTTCTAAGGATCTAGAGAACTACGACTCCAACTTACCTCCTGAATAGGTAGAGGTAGAGAATCTAATAAGAAGAGTCGTGAAGGGAGAACGCTATTTTAAATTCGCACGAAAGGTATACTAATTCATTAAGAACTTATTAAACTACGGAATATTATCCTAGGATATAAATAAAAGAACTACAAGATATATTATTATAATAGGATAAGAAGGCTTAGAACTTAAGGAAGTTCTATAGGACCTAATTAATAGTATCTAAAAGGAAGTAGATTAATTATAATAATAACTCCAAGATATTTAAGAAAAGAAGGTAGAATAGGAATCTTTAGATAACGGCGAGGTTCTAGAGTACAGCTTAGAATATAGATAAGAAAGTTAAAAGAGCTTAGATAAAGAGGAAGTACTACGCTATAGTATTCTCTAAAAGGCTCTAAATAACTCTCTATCTTATACTACTATATTATAAGGATTAAATAAAGGAAAATACTCCGAGAAAATATATTATAAAGAAAAGCTCTATATTAAAGATTATTAATTTAATTTAGTATACCTAGAATACGGTATTATATATTAGATAGCTTATACTAACAACTACTATAAGTACTACTCCTAATTACGAATAGAACTAGGGAGATAGGTAGTAGGTACGTCTTATAAACGGATAATCTAGAAAGATTATATAAATAATAGTTATAACTAGTACCTAGCTAGTAAACGGTATAACTTATAGTTTCCAGGATCTACCGCAGGATAGTACGATAGTATCAAGAACTAGCTAAAGTATAACCTAGACGTAGTAGAATATTACTTACTAGAGTAGTATACTTATATACACGATAAATATAAGAAGTATATAGAAATCAAGAAGATATACGGTTTTCTCCCTAAATAGGGAAAAGAGTAATCTCTTATATTACAGGGAGATATAAGTAGATTAACGTACTAACCTTAAAGTAATTCCTATATACTACGTAATATAATATATATATAAATATACTAGTACTAATTAATAGTCAGCGAATTATTATAATAATAGATTCTAGAGTAACTAGAAACTTCGCCTCTTAAAACTCGAAAGAAGAAAGAATAGTATAACTTATAGATAGCCGACGGGTTAACGCTATTAATAAGAAGGATAGATAAGGAGATATACTCGCTACTTATAATAATTTAACGTTACTATAAGGAACTAACCTTTAATATAGTTAGGATAGCTACTTATTATATTAATTTAGGAATACCTTAGTTAAAGAAGTATAACCTAGTAATTAACTAGAAGAAAGGAGTACTTATATTTATAAATACTAGAGACGTTATTAGTATATAACCTATACGCCGATAGCGGATAGTAATAGATAAGAAATAGAATTAAAGATTAGTTAAAGCTTATTATACTTTAATTTTAAAGAAGGACGACCTTAGACGAGGGTCTAACTTAATATATATTAATAAGGGTTAACCGGAAAACTAAACTAGAGTTATTAAGGGAAATAACGAACCTCCTAATATCTTATAAGAGTATAAGAAATAGATATATCTCTTTATAAAAGAGATAATAATAAA
>JAABUL010002758.1_pt1 | contig 28183 bp, 29 predicted proteins | sample 5559151 | NCBI WGS metagenome assembly JAABUL01 (sample SAMN10711876, study PRJNA513368) | rock metagenome | isolation source: Antarctica rocks | place: Antarctica: Victoria Land, Pudding Butte sud
CCTAGCGTCGGCTGAGGAACACACATATGTAGCCAGCTTCTTTCCTGTAGCTACCTTTCTTCCTTAGCATTTATCTTCTAGTTAAATGACACCCCTATCTGACTCGCTCTAGGCAGGCCCCTAACAGCAGATCTCATGCTTCGTCAGTTCAAAAAAGCAGTATTCATGAAAGAATATGCTGAGATGAGACAAGAAGAAAAGAAATAAATAAAAAAAGCAAAGTTGAAGAATTGATATCAACAATCTCACACTAGCTCTGTTTATGCTCATTAGCATGATCAACTCACGACACTTCTACACAGATGCTAAAATGCTGAAGAAGTCATTGCTACATTGTCAGCTATCAAAAAACATAATAATGCTATGAAGATTTAAAAACAATTGATATCAACAATCTTGCACTAGCTCTGTTTATGCTTGTTAGCATGATCAACTCACGACACTTCTATACAGATGTTAAAACGCTGAAGAAGTCATTACTACACTGTCAGCTGCAAGAAGACAATACAATGCTATGAAGACTCAAAGATTGAGTCTTTAAGAAAAGATGCAGTTGTAAGAATGCATCTCATTGACTATGAATGATGCATGTTTGCAAGACTAGCTCGCAAGATTAGATTAAAGAAATTAATAAGTGAATAAAGATAACGACTTGACAGAAGATGAAAACTCTGCAAGTTCTTACTTTCATTTCTTAGCAATTAATTCTATCATCAATAAAGTGCTATCTTATTATCTTTTACTACGCAGTTTCACGTAAAAAGATCTTGTTATCTCACAGCTGATAATGATTATTCTGATTCTATATGCTCAGTTTTATATGCTTAATTTTATATGTTCAAGCGCATGCAAAAGCAAAGTATTAAATCAATGAATTTATTATTTAACTAGTTATTTAATCATCTATTTAAATGAATTGTTAACTATCTAGAATATTCGATAGAAAATCATGAAGAAAGTCATGAAGAGTGCTTGATAGAGAAACATGAAGAGTGCTTGATAGAAAAACATGAAGAGTGCTTGGTAGAAAAACATGAAGAGTGCTTGGTAGAAAATCATGAAAGAAGTCATGTAGAAAGCATTGTTTAACTCATGTTATGCACTCAATTAACAAGTAATTTGAAGCATGTAGAAAGTTTGGCAGAGTGTTTGATAAAAAGCTCAGTTAAAAGATTAGTAGAAAGCTTAGTAGTAGAAAGCTCACTAGAAAGCTCAGTAGAAAGATTAGTAGAAAGATTGATAGAAAGCTCAGTAGAAAGCTCAGTAGAAAGCTCAGTAAATAGCTCAGTAGAAAGATCAATTGAAAGCTCAATCAAAAGATCAGTAGAAAGATCAGTAGAAAGCTTGATAGAAAGATCAATCAAAAGATCAGTAGAAAGCTCAGTAGAAAGCTCAGTAGAAAACTTGATCAAAAGATTAGTAGAAAGATCAGTAAAACACTTAATAGAAAGCTCAATAGAAAGATTAATAGAAAGATCAGTAGAAAGATTAGTAGAAAGCTCAGTAGAAAGCTCAATTAAAAGATCAGTAGAAAGATCAGTAGAAAGCTTGATAGAAAGATCAATAAAAAGATCAGTAGAAAAATCAGTAGAAAGCTCAGTAAAAAGATTAATCAAAAGATCAGTAAAAAGATCAGTAGAAAGCTCAGTAGAAAGCTCAATCAAAAGATCAGTAGAAAAATCAGTAGAAAGCTCAGTAGTTTTAAAGAATTTGATAGAAAGTTTGATATTAAGTCATGAAGAATGTGTTTTATTGAGCTAGTTAGCATTGTTGAAATATGATTGTTGTTGTTCTAGAAAGTAAAACTATGAAGAAAGAAAGAAGTGAAAAGAAGTAAATACTTTGAATTTTCTGAATTTTCTAGCGTTGATCTTTGACTGAGAGCGAAGATTACTAATCACAAAGATAACAGTACTGTTTTCAAGTCATGTACTTCATAAAAAGCATTGTTTGAAGCATTGTTTAATTCGTGTTATGCATTCATAATTTGAAGCATGTAGAAAGTTTAATAGAAAGTTTGATAAAGAGTTTGATAGAAAATTTGATAGAGAATTTGATAGAAAGTTTAATATTAAGTCATGAAGAATGCGTTTTATTGAGCTAATTAGCATGTGCTATGAAGCATGTATAAAGCATGTATGAAGCATATTATGAAGTAGATCATGAAGTAAGTCATGAAGTGAATGACGTGTGTTTAAACACGTCACATAAAGCATGTTTTGAAGTGAGTAAGCTGATGAGTAGATTAACGAGTAAACTAATGAGTAGGTAGAATGACGAGTAGAATGATGAGCATGTAGAGTGATGAGTAAAGTGATGAGCATGTAAAGTGATGAGTAGAATGATGAGCATGTAGAATGACGAGTAGAATGATGAGCATGTAGAGTGACGAGTAAAGTGATGAGCATGTAAAGTGATGAGTAGAATGATGAGCATGTAGAATGATGAGTAAAGTGATGAGCATGTAGAGTGACGAGTAGAATGATGAGCATGTAGAGTAATGAGTAGAATGATGAGCATGTAGAATGATGAGTAGATAAATGAGTATGTAGAATGATGAGTAAAGTGATGAGTATGTAGAGTGACGAGTAGAGTGATGAGCATGTAGAATGATGAGTAGAATGATGAGCATGTAGAGTGATGAGTAGGTAAACGAGTATGTAGAATGATGAGTAGAATGATGAGTATGTAGAATGATGAGTAAAATGATGAGCATGTAGAGTGATGAGTAAAGTGATTAGCATGTAAATAAACGAGCATGTAGAATGCAAAGAACAAAGATGTTGTCAAACTGTTTAATGATGCTGTTAATCATTTAATTATTTATGCGCAAAGATAAATGATTCAATTTACCAGCTATTAAATTTAAATACAAGATTAATGACGTAATTAAGTGATGTTTGATTGAATCTTTGATTTAATCAGCTGTCAACAATATCAACAATGTTAACGTGATGATTAGCTGCATGTGATTAACTAATTAGCACTCGAGAATTTGTCGATGAAGTTGCATGATTCTTCAATAGTTCATGCTTTTTTACTTATGATTGCAATATAAAGTTTCGCTTGATTTCAGAGTCAATAAGACAGTGAGCTTCTGTCATGATGAATTGATATATAACGATAAAGTCAAAGACTAAAGTCAAAGACTGAGTCAAAGATCAGATCTGAATTAGCTTTGAAACTCTGTAACTCTGTCAAGACATTGTTTAGATTACGTCATATCTTCAACTTAATATGTCATGAGTTATGTCGTGTTCAACTTAACAATGCTTGACAAACTTTTTATAGTTGATCAATCTTCTTAAGTTATTGAAAACTTCTTAATAATTAACTCTATCATAATATATATTTATTCTGTGTCTGCTTAGAATATCACATTGTCATATCATTCTTATAAACTTCGTTTATTCATTTAGTAAACTTAATCATCACAGTTCTAATTATTTCAAACTTTTTTTAGAAATGATGATTCAATATTCAAGCATGATAACAGCAACATGATTACAACAAAGTTGCAATGATGATGTCTTGATCTTGCAAGACATTATATCAGAAAATAAATGTCACATAATTGTAATTGTAATTCATACACTCTTGTGACATCGATTTAGACTCGACTCATGAGAAACTCTATGCTATTTATATTGAGTGAATAAAACTCTCTGAGAAAGAAAATCACTTGTCGTCTATACAACTGCTTCATGCAGTTGAAACAATGAGATTGACACTGTGTTATCAAGTAATGAATCTATAGCTTCTATTCAGCGCGTGATGCTTGAGTAAACTCTTGATGAGAGTGTCTGTGCTGTTTGATTATGACGCATCGTCTTTGCTTTGCTCTTCATTGACGATATTCTATACAACGATGTCTTGATTCGATTTTCGATTCGAAGACGAAAGACGTTTTCTTTGCACTCGTGATGCTCGTGATTGTAACGTACGTAGAGCTGTGTTCTCTTACTCAATGATTGTCATTCATTGAGCAGAGAAATATGTGATGAAAGAGAGACGCACACGATGAAAAGATAGAGTGTGATTGTACTGAGTAATTCTTTTCTTCTTTTGATTTGACTTGTGTCACGTAGACGTTGAATGAACTGTTAGTATAGACGTGCGATTGCAATCGTTCGATGTTTGACTCTGATCGATGAAAGAGAATGCGTTCTGATTGTTCTCTTGAGCTCTCGATTTTCCACATGAATAGATGAATGACTTGATGTCAAGTAAAGAAGATGAGCTCAAGCTTTCTCAGTATATCAGCATGATCGACGAGTCACTACTTCTTCGAGCACTGTAGTCACGTCTCTCAATACTTGAAACGACTATTCTACCTGATATCTTTTCATCAATTACTCGATGACACTGTCGATGTGATGAAGACGTTTCGATATCAACGCAGTCGACGAGTCGCAAATTCTTCGATCATCTATCGAAAATATGTTGTATACGTTGCATGCAACATACATAGAGCACGATCTCTATGCTGGTTTCCCTCTTAGACTCGAGAGATTACTCAGAGAGTTTTCTCGCGACAGATTCACAGTTCAAGACGAACGAGATCTCTCACTGCTCAGATTTCGACAGTTTACTTCTTAAGCATGAGTTGCAGACGTATCACAGTCGATTTCTTCTCTAATCACATCGACACGCGCTACTGTTCTCTCGAGCTATACAGACGATGTCTTCGACTAGAAGTTGACCCTATCACCAAGGCATTCGAGAGTCAAAACTCAGTGAAGGGGTGAGATTCTCGAGGTCGACAGTCGTCGTCATTGTATATCACGCCTCGCAGACGCTCGCTTCGCTTGTAAGGCGTGCGACTCACCTGTTTCGCGTTATCTGTAGAGATCTTTCTCATGCAGATCGATCATGTCTTGCAGAGATGTTCGTATGCTACACTTCTAACCAGGCAGCGTAATTCAATCATTCTCTACTAACTCGCTTGTGTTTCTCTTCTCTTAACGAAGTCTTCTCGCCAGCGTATCACTCACGTATAGAATGTCTGTGTCTGAACGTCTGTTAAACGATATTAACGAGACTTTCAAGTTTGCTCATGTCAAACTTAACGAGTCTCGTGAGTTGCTCATGTCGTAGTAACAGACACGCAGTCTTAACAAGATCTATACATAGTTAGCACGTAAATCTAAAGAATGTTCATGATTCAAGTTCTTTCTGCTAATCACTCTCAACAGACCAAACACGAGAATGTTCTGTCTCAGTTCTTGTCATCACGATGACGAGATACTGAATCAAATGATTTTCATAAGCGATTTTCCTCGTAGTTCTGCGTTCTATTTGACTTTCTCATCTGCGTGCAGATTGCTTGTAGCATGCGCATTGAGATTATCGAAGTCTGCGCGATCGCGAAAACTCTGCACGCGATCAACGCACAGCACTTCATCATCACGCAGCGTCTCGATGTCATTCAAACTTTTGATAATCTCTAGACTCTACTGTAGCTAGACAGTAGGTTCGTAGTCAGCATCGCGTACAGATGAGTTTCATCGCTGATCAAATGTCACATAATGAAATCAGAAAGTGAAGAAGCAAAAAAATAAACTTTCTCTTGATATTAATGAACAGCTGACTTAAGCAATACTTTGACGTGATGAACTGTGAAAGAAACAGAAGCTAGCAGCTATTCAATCAAAGATTGAGACTCTGAAAGTTATTAAAATGACGAAGAAAAATCATTGAATTTTCACTTAAGTTTTCATGAAGAATTTGAATAATTTATGCATCATCTTTATAATGTCAACGAAGATGAAATGAAGTCATCACAAGATTGTTTTGCAAAAGCGAAGATTTTCAATGTCTTTGAAGAAGTATCATGACAAAATCATCAGAAAACATAGAGAGTGAATTCGCGATGTTGAAATCTTATTTCAAAATATCTCTTAATATTTTAAAAAAGATGAGAAAAAGATTTTGTACTGCATGATTTATTTCAAGAATGAATCAAAGAAACTTTGATTCAATCATGAAGAGATTATGTCTGCAGCTCAGCAGATGTGATTTGATTTTATCAACTTTCTTCTGAACATAATTGAAAATTTGATGAATCGAAACATAGACGTGACTCAGCAGTATGCAAATGTATTGCAACATTCAGATCAAATGATATAAATGTTTGTAGTTTATCTGAGCACTTTGAAACATCAACTTTCATTGTATAGTAATGAGTATAAGTGAACTCATTTATTCATCAAGTTAAAATCTGAGCTGCGCATGATTATTACTAATGTTCAGTCAATTTCTATGACATGAAATGCGTTAATCAATCTTGTTGCTCAATTGAAAATCAATCTGCAAAAAGAATACTTTTTGTTGTTGAAACAATCTCAAGACAGAGACTTGTATGATCAAACTAAGATCAACAAGAAGACTTATTTTAGACAAAAAAAGTCTCATAAATTAATCAAACTCAACACGTTATTTAAATTAAGCTTCAACACTTTAATGTGTTATAACAAAGACTTGTTGAAAATAATGTGCTGAATCTGCAATCGAAAAAATCATTATGCTATCAATTGTAAAGATGAAAAGATCAAGAATAAATCAAAAGAATTTGATGTAAATCAAGTATTCATCGATTCAATGTTGCATATGAATCATCTTAAGATTTCAAGAAAAAACAAGCTTTTGATGAACACTTCAAATCATTGAGGGAAAAACAAGAAGTTCTCTTTGTAAAGATTCTTATATATAAAGAGCATGTAATTCAGAAAGATCAGAAGACAGAAACGAAGATTTACATAAATATTGACATTAAGATAAATGTGATTAGTCAACGTTTTGTTATCAAGCAGAGTATGTTATTGTTGAACATCGATCTTTCAAGATTTATCTGAATGAATGATCAGAATGTCTATTACTATGATGTTTATGAGATGCATTATCAACTTATAAACAGCTGAGACATAGAAAAAAAAGATATAAGTATCTTTTATGCTATTGACAAGAAAAAATCTTTCTTGATCTTAAGTATGTCAAATATGCAATTTAAGCGTATTCAAATAAACATGATCATAAGAACATGATGTTTTGATATGAATGAGCATGCATTCAAGTTATTCATTGCAGAAGAATTTGCAAAAGCTTTACAAAATGAGTTTACTGTGTATGCTTTTATCATGATCAATATTGTTGAAGAATCGATCATTGAACATCAAGTGAAAGCAATGAATAACATGATGAGTCATATCACAAACGTGTTTAAAACGCAAACTTTACTTATTGAATTAAAAGAGTATGAAGATGTATTTTCAACAAAGAATGTTGACAAATTGCTTTTGCATGAAGATCATAATCATGCAATTAAAATCACTGCAAAATCATTATATGAATCATTGTATAATTTGTTAAACACAGAGTTAGCAACTCTGAGACAGTATTTAGACAATGTTTTAGTGAAAGAATAAATTAAGCATTTCATCAGCTTAATTGATACATCTATTCTATTCATTTTCAAAAAGAATGATAATTTTTATTTATGTGTGAACTATCGAGATCTGAATAAGATCACTATCAAGAATCGTCATTCACTATCTTTAATTAGTGAAACTTTAGACAGATTCAGTAAAGTCAAGCAGTTCACTAAGTTAAATCTGAAGAACGTCTATCATTGTCTTAGAATTCAACATAAAGATGAGTGAAAAATGACGTTTCATATTCATTATGATCACTTCAAGTATATGATCATGTCATTTAATTTAATCAATGCATCTGTCATCTTTCAGACTTATATTAATAAAATCTTGACAGAGCTTTTAAACGACTTTTATGTTATTTATCTGAATAACATTCTAATCTTCTCAGTAAAGAAGACTAATCACGTAAATCACATGAAGCAAATTCTTGAGAGATTAAGAAAGTTTAAGCTATATGCTAGCTTAAAGAAGTGTGAATTCTTCATCACTAAAGTAAACTTTCTAAAATTTATTATATTCACAGAAAGCATTTCAATGAATTCAAGTAGAATAGACATCATCAAAACATGATTCAGATTGAAGATATATTAAAAATATAAGTTTTTCTGAGTTTCATTAATTTCTATCAACATTTTATACATCATTACTCTCAGATAGCAGAGTCTTTAACAAAACTGCTGAAAGATAGTGTAAAAGATGTAAAAATGAGCTCATTCATATAATTAAGCGAAGTGAAACAAGCATTTAATCAGCTTCACAACGTCTTTATAAAGATGTTTATATTGAGACACTTTGACTCAGAGTGACATATACACATCGAAATCAACACATTCAATTATGCAGTTGCAGATATCTTGTCTCAGTCAGATAATGAAGATCAATGATATTTAATTGCATTCTGATTCAGAATGATGATAAACGTTGAAAGAAATTATGAGATGCATAATCAGAAGCTTCTAGTCATAGTGATGATGTTTAAACACTGATGACACTATGTAGAAGACAATTATCATAATGTTGAAATTCTGACTGATCATAATAATCTGAAGAATTTTATGAATGTTTGAAAGCTAAATGAAAAACAAGTCAAATGAATCATGAAATTGTTGATTTGCAACTTTGAAATAACACATAGATCAGAAAAGACAAATTCAATCAATGCATCATTGAGAAAATCTGACTATAAAAATGAAAACATTTTTGCAAATCATTTGTTATTTACTTTGCAGCGAAAGCTGACTAGAATAGAAAGCTTAAATAGCTTTTTTTTTTTAATTCTTACTTGATTCAACACTCATTATGAGTTTATGCAAGATTTTATATACTGTAGCGAGCGTTGCGCTAGCGTAGCGCTTTTTTTGCATTGAAAATCGCTTCTTTCTGCGCTTTATACTATAACTGTTTTCAATGCAAGAACTTTATGAATCTGTTTCTTTTTTATTCTCTTTCTCTTTTATTTGATTCTTTGATGATGTCACAGTTTGAAATTGATTCAATATGCTCATTGAAAGTATCATTTAAATGATCATCATTGCTGCGCTCATGATTTCTAAGAGCTTTCTCAAGTTCGTGATGTTCTCTTCTCATTGCATTGCTTTTCATTTTACTTTTCATCTGAAACATGTTAATAGAATGTGCTTGATCAACATTTGATCTTTGTTGCACTTGCACATCATTATAGTGACATTAAGTACTCATCTTTCATGTAGAAATTGATTGAAGTCAATTTCTCTTATGTGTAACTGCATCAATAATGCATCGTGAGACTTTGCATGATTCTTGTGCAGTCACAGATGTTGATATATCATCTTTGATGTCAGATATTAAAAATGAGCTGCGTTGAATTTCTCTTTTCAGACTATTCTTCATGTTTGTCTGATTTGTTTCTGTATGAGCGTCAATCTTATCATCATTTCAGTGTGTTGATGCTCAGTCAGCAATAAAGATAAATTATGTGCATCATCAGTCATTTTGTTTATCGCTTCATTTTCAAGTACTTCTGCATGTCTTGTCATTCAATATAACTTCAGTGTGACTTTTTAAGATTAAATGCTTTCATGCATGATTTAAACTTATTGCAGACGTGTCTGATCTTTTGTTGATATCATAACTTTCACTGTTTTCAAAGAAGTCTGATTATCATTGTATACTTTGTATGTTTTTTCATGACACTCTTGATTTGCTGTTGTTACGTCTGCAAGATGTTTCGCTTTTGCAACTAATTCTTTCAGCTCATCATGATGAATGATGATTAAAGTCAATCTTCTCAGTCTTTTATTTAACTCTCAGTTCATTCTCATTGCAATCGCTGTAACGTCGTTTCTACTATCACTATCATTTAAGTAAACTTTTTGCTTCAATACAAATGTGTTTAGATTGTATTATTTTATTAACATTTTCTTGTTTACAACTATAACTATCTCAACAGAGATTTTACAGATGAAAATAAACATGACGTTGATAGATATTCACTTATGAAAGTTGATACAAAGATCAATAATAAACATGAACTCTTGAAAATCAAACAAAGTTATCAAGATGACAGTGCGTTGAATTCGCAACGACTTGACATTCAAAAGAGATCAAAAATCAAAGCTGCATAAAACATTTCTACAGCTGAAGCGAAAGTGAATGAAAGAAACACTTAAATAAACAAAGATGAATTGAAGTCATCTTTATACAGTGACTCTTTGATCAGAGTCATTGAAGATAGTTATAGTTGCAAACAAGAAAATGTCAATAAGATAACATAATCTTGATATGTTTGCATTGAAGCAAAAAGTTTACTCAAATGATAGTGACAGCAAAGACAATGTTACAGCGATTGCAATGAGAATGAACTGAAAGCTAAATAAAAGACTGAGAGAATTGACTTTAATCATCACTCATCATAATGAGCTGAAAGAATTAGTTGCAAGAGCGAAACATCTTGCAGACGTAGTGACAGCAAATCAAGAGTGTCATGAAAAGATATACAAAGTATACAGTGATAGTCAGACTTTTCTGAAAACAGTGAAAGTTATGATATTAACAAAAGATCAGACATGTTTGCAACAAGTTCAGATTGCACATGAAAGCATTCAATCTTAAAAAGTCACGATGAAGTTACATTAAATGACAAGACATGCAGAAGTACTTGAAAATGAAGCGATGAACAAGATGATTGATGACACATACAATTTGTCTCTACTGCTGACTGAGCATTAACGCACTGAAGTGATGATGAGACTGATGCTCATACAGAAACAAATCAGACAAACATGAAGAATAGTCTGAAAAGAGAGATTTAACACAGCTCATTTTCAATATTTGACATCAGAGATGATACATCAACATCTGCAACTGCACAAGAATCATGCAAAGTTTCACAGCATGTTATTGATGTAACTACACATGAGAAAAATTGACTTCAATTAATTTCTACATGAAAGATGAGTATTCAATGTCATTATGACAATGTACAAGTATAACAGAGATTAAATGTTGATCAAGCACATTTTATTAACATGTTTTAAATAAAAGATAGAATGAAAGATGATGCAATGCAAAGAGAACATCATGAACTTGAAAAAGCTTCTAGAAATCATGAGTGTGATGACAGCAATCATTTGAATGATATTCTTGATAAGCATACTGAATTAATTTTAGACTGTGACATCATTGAAAAGTCAAATGAAAGAAAGAGAAAGTAAAGAAGAAATAAGTTCATAAAGTTCTTGCATTGAAAACAGTTACAGTATAGAGTGCAAAGAAAAGCAATAGTAGATACAAAAAGAGTGTTACGCTAGCGCAGTGCTCGCTACAATATATAAAATTTTGCATAAACTCATAATGAGTGTTGAATCAAGTAAGAATTCAAAAAAAAAAAAACTATAACTATCTTCAATGACTTTGATCAGAAAGTCACTGTGTAAAAATGATTTTGATTCATCTTCATTTATTCAAGTGTTTCTTTCATTCACTTTTGCTTCAGCTGTAGAGATGTCTTGTGCAGCTTTGATTTTCAATCTCTTTTTGATGTTAAGTTGTTGCAAATTCAATGCATTGCTGTCTTGATAACTTCATCTGATTTTCAAAAGTTCATGTTTATTATTGATCTTTGTATTAGCTTTCATAAGTGAATATCTATTGACGTTGTGTTTATTTTCATCTGTAGAATCTTTGTTAATGTTGCATGATAAACGTTAATGATCTGTCGTAATGCTCTTTCTTGCATTGATCTCAGCTTGACATTCAGACTCTTTCGATGATCTTTCACTTTCTGTGATGTATATCATATGATGACTTCGTGACTAAGCAGAAAACGTGTCATCACGAAGTATATTTGCTTATTCATCATCATTGACGAGTCTCAAGTAGACTCAATGATTGTTTGCATGATCTTTTGTTTAATCACTAGTTTTGCTTCAACATGAAGCATGTAAATCACTCATCTCAACTTGAAGTTCAGTTGAATTCTCAAGATTCTGATATCTGATTTCAAGTCAATCTGATGTTTCATCAGCTTTACATCAACTTTCATATTGAATCATTTAGAAGTTTTTATAAAGTGAATCAACTTATGCTTTGTCATTAAGAATTTAATGTCATGCGTTTTTGATCACTGTTCACATCTATTATAAATTTTGCTAAGAACTTTGCAGTTGCATTTTGTGAACTCTTTGTATGTCAAGATATTGATGTCATTCATGAAGTTTATAAAGCTAGTTCTCAGCTTGATGTCATTATATGCTTCTAACAAGTTCACATTGTAGAACAGATATAATATCAATGATAGTGAAGAACTCTGTAATATGTTAATGTTCATGCTGCATTTCATCATCATGTAATCATTAATTATGATCATGATGCATTGATCTTTCAGAAAGTTCTTCACAAATTTAAGAAGCAATCTAGAAACTTTTCTTTTCTTCATATTGTGTAAAAGTCTACTGTGTGTCACATTATCAAATGCATTCTTCTCATTCAGACTCAGCAATAAAACTACTCTTCTTCTCATATTACTTTACACAATATGTATCTTTTTTATAATTAGTTGCAAAGTTGTATTTATTGATCTGTGTTTGCAAGCTTTCATCTGAATGTTCAATATTGAGTTGCAAGCTTCTATGACATTTTGCAGATGTTTGAATATGATGAACTTCAGTATCTTGCTCAGTGTGTTAAGTAATGCAATTGATTTATATATCTTTGCATTGAAGTATTCTTTCTTGTTTGACTTTTACATCATTATTGTGACTGCAATCTTGAACTGAGTTGACTGTATTTTCTTCTGTAAACATTTTTCAAAGAGAGAGTGTATTTATTCTGACGTGTTGTTAATGAATTTACGCATTATTTTATTTATGTATCTTGTATGTTTCAACATCTTGTCAAATGTTGCTTTGTAAACAACTCTCTTAATCTCATGATGCATTAGCAAGACATCATCTTCAATCAAGAGCGAGTATTTGAAGCTCATTATGTTCAGCATGAAAATCTTTGAAGATGATAAAAAGTGAGTCTGAAACATCATCTTCACTTTATTCTGTGCTGTTGTGATGATGTCAAAGCACTTTGACTTCGTCAGTGAGAAAATTGTCGCTTGAGTGAATGTATCTGTGATTATATTTCTTGCTCATTTTGTGATTTGAAACAGTTCTCTTGAGAATTGCTTGACATTCTGCATGATCTTTTGATATTCACTGCACTTCTATTTTCTAATAATCTTACTCTTTTTATTGCATGCTTGAATGTACTCTGTTTAATTGTTGATGATTTAACAGCTTTTTCTCATTCATTGCATGCTCTTGATGATTTTTATACACTTCTTCGTTCATTCTGCTTTGATCATTTCGTGTGATCTCGCTCAAAGAGTGAAAATCTCGATCATCTTCTTTAATGCATTCAGCAATTGCTTAGTGTACTCATTTATGCATCAACGTTTCATCTCATGATTCAACAATGATTTTGACATTTGTTCTTTCAGAATATTGATGAACTTCTCTTCATTCATTATTTTTCAGTTGCAACGCGATTTTCACGCTGACTCTTTGCAGACTCTGAAATTTATAATTGTTTATATCAATAAATGAGACTGACAATGAGATTCATCTGTACGTGATGTTGACTACGAATCTTTTGATTCTATTCTGTGTTTGAATAGAAGTCAAAAGAGTCAAGAGATCTCAATTCAACGCAGTTTGAATGATGTTAGAACGTTGCGTGGTCAGAAAAGTTATCATGCAGAGTTTTCACTCATGCAACAACACTCTTTCTAACAGTCATAATCAATCTATGAAGAAGATTAATGACATGTCAATGTCAGTAAGAAATGAGAAGATACTACTAGTGAAAAAGACAACTCAGATGAAGAGTTTGCAAGTTGTGACTACAAGTGATCAAAGAATTTGCAACTCATCGACTGCATCGATATTGAAACGTCTTCATCACATCAACAGTGTCATCAAGTAATTGATGAAAAGATATCAGATAGAATAGTTGTTTTAAGTATTGAAAGACGTGACTACAGTGCTTGAAGAAGTAGTGACTCGTTGATCACGCTGATATACTGAGAGAGCTTAAGCTCATCTTCTTTACTTGACGTCAAGTCATTCATCTATTCACATGAAAAATTGAGAGCTCAAGAGAATGATCAGAACACATTCTCTTTCATTGATCAGAGTCAAACATCAAACGATTGCGATTGCATGTCTATACTAACAATTCATTCAACGTCTACGTGACACAAGTCAAATCAAAAGAAGAAAAAAGTTACTCAGTACAATCATACTCTATCTTCTCATCGTGTGCATCTCTCTTTCATCACATATTTCTCTGCTCAATGAATGATAATTATTGAGTAAAAGAACACAGCTTTACATATGTTACAATCATGAGCATTATGAGTGCAAAGAAAACATCTTTCATCTTCAAATCAAGAATTGAACCGAAACATCATTGTATAAAATATCATCAATGAAGAGCAGAGCAAAGATGATGTGTCATAATCAAACAGCACAGACACTCTCATTAAGAGTTTACTCAAGCGTCACACGCTGAATAGAAGCTATAGATTCATTACTTGATAACACAGTGTTAATCTCATTGTTTCGACTGCGCAAAGCAGTTGTATAAACGACGAGTGATTTTCTTTCTCAGAGAATTTTGTTCACTCGATATAAATAGCATAGAGTTTCTCATGAGTTGAGTCTAAATTGATGTCACAAGAATGTATGAATTACAATTACAATTACAATTACAATTACAATCAATAAATGATTTGAGAAGTTTTTCATTTCTTCATTGATTTCACATCATATTAATTGATTCATAATGTTGTCTGTCGTAAAGATCAAATTTATTGTCGTTTAAGATTCTTGATAATCTTTCATAATTATGTCTTGAAATAATGCTAGTGATGCATTGATGTTTGTGATCATTTTAATTAACGTATTCAACAATAAATATTATCTTGAGTAGAATGATTCTTCTCATGTGAAGTGATGCAGATTGAAGTCTTTCACAAGAATGTTTTCTTTTGTCATGTGCAGCATTTTTTCAATGTTTGAAAGATTTTCTTTTTCATGAATGATTTTATGATCTCTGAGTGATGAATTGTATGCTTCATGAATGTTGTTAGAACTTTTCCGCATGTGATTACATAACATCAATGATTAGATAATCATTGAGTAATCAGAGTTTTGAAGTGATCACTCTGATCACTTGAATCAGAAGTGATCACAGTGAGCATGATGAGCATGATGCTCATCTTGCTCATCTTGCTTGAAAATGATCAAAGTGATTATTCAGAGCAGAAATGACTTGACATGATTCTTCTATGTTTATATAACGATGATCATTTTCTTAGATAAAAGCTTCGTGCTCAACTCATGTAAGCAGTCAATACATATTATTGTCTCAGCTATCTTCAGACCTCAAGTTTAGTAATAGTGATTACTGTTTGATCTCTGTATATATCTTGTGTTGTTAAAGAGACAATCATTACACTTTGAGCATCACTCTTTTATAAAATATCAGAGACGTTCATTTTCTTTAGTCATGTTTAGTCAGTCAGAATGAGTCACGCTCAGTCAAGAAGTAAGCATCTTCAGCGCAGATAAGATCAAGATCTCAACATTAAACTTGTATCACAGCGATCGAGATAAACTCAAAGCATATTTAGTACAGGTAAAGCTATACATCAAACGACACTCATTTCAGTTCAAGTTCATCAAGAACAAAGTACTCTTTGCATTCATCTATCTAAAAAATAATGCATTCACATGATTTCATCACTATCTAACAAATTACTTGCAAAAGAAATCAGAGAAACGAGAAGAAAAAATCAGCATGATATTTCGTGACTCTCAGACATTTGAGAAACGTCTAAAAAGAGTATTTGAAGACATTGACAAGAAATGTACAGCAGAATGTCAGCTGTACAATCTGCGACAGAAAATCTTCGCAGCAACTTATTCAATCAGCTTTCAGCATATTGCGATGAATATGAAATGAGATGATGCAGTTCTCATCAGTCAGTTCTATCAGAGACTGCGAAAGAAAGTCAAGAATGAAATCACTAGAATTGATAAACTCGCTGACTTGCAAAAGATGATATTCAGAGCAATGATTATTGATAACAGACAGTACAAGAGACGTCTGAAAAAAGGTAAAGAATCAATTATGTCAATAGTATTGAGTCGAAAGTTCAAGAAGAAACGACGACAGTCATACTATGATTCTCAATCTATAAAGCTAGATGCAATTTGAAAGATATTGATGAACGCTTGCAATAAAACAGTTCAACAAAGCAAGACATGCTACATATACAAAAAGCTGAGTCATTACTTCAAGAATTGTACTCAGAATAAGTACAAGAACAAGTCAAAGTCTTATGATAAGCAAGACAGATCTTTCGCAGTAATGAAAGAAGATCAGAGAGACAAGCATCAAGCGTTGTTGTAAACAGCATGTTATGAGAACAACTGTTGCACTCATCTGAGCAATAAGAAAGATTCTGAATAATACTCAAAACTTTTACGAAAGAATCGTTTCTACGCAGTCACTCATCGTCAATCAGAAGTGCATGATGAGAATAGTGACGAAAGTTCATTCACTATGATTATGAAATCAGAGATTTTCGACAGCGAAGCATATGACTTGAACAGGTTGAACAGCACTGAGAAAGCTATTCATCAAGCAGTCGAAGAAGAAAGTTGACTTAGCGAAACTCTATGAGCATTCACTATCGCAGCAGAAGATACTCTCAAGCAAGAAGAAGATCATCTTGAAGTAAAGAAAGATTTCAGAAAGCTTACAAGTCAAGCAAGCTTTATAAGCATGTACAACGAATTGTACACTCTCTTTAAGCAGAAAGAGAAAGATTTTTCACAGCGAATGCAACAGATCAAGAATGATATACATCAAGCTATTTATGACACTATGCAAGATGAGTCAATTGCATTGCGCAAAGACATTCAATATCGTGACATAGTCATGAAGAAGTCATTCACAGAAGTCAAGTTCATCAAGCAAGAAGAATATGTACTCTTCAATGAAAATCACATATTCAGAGAGCTTAGACAGATGACAGAAGTCATCAGAGAGAGATTTGATCTGTGTGATTTAAAGAAATATTCACTTAAGAAGATCAATTCAGATTGATTTCAGTACATAGAATAAGTATTGAAAGAAAGAACTTTTAGTTCAAAAAACTAGAAGACTCTTTGATCGACAGATCATCAAAGAAGTCTAGTTGAAGATTGAAAATCGAAAGCATATTTGTCTTCATTAATGACTCATTGCAATTATGAGTCTGAGTCAAGATTAATAATCATGCAGCATGACTATTCATAAACAGCGACGACATGAAAAATTACATATCTTCAGAATTTGCTAAAGAAGCGCAAATATTTACGCAGAAGAAGAAAGAATCTTACAATCTGCAAAACTTTGATGAAACACTTATGAAGTACAATAATGAACTAATAGATCAAGAAACTCGACTCATTCATTTGAGACTTGAACGACATTGAAAAAAGTTACGTTTAGATGTTACGAAGCAGTCAGACAGTGATATAGTTCTAGACATATCATGACTTCATATGATCAATTCGATGATCGATTGAATCAACGAGACAATTGCATTTCTAGGTACAGAAGTGACGCGATTGCACTCGATATTGAAGTCATCACAAGATGTGAAGATATTCATTATGACGAGCGAAGAAATGCGCAAAGAGTTCAGAGAAATCAATGATGCACAGATGTTATGAAGCAGAGAGATTCAGAGTGATCACTTGAAGAATCTCGCTATCGCTATTATTTCTAAAGAATATCAGAAATACAAGATTCTGTTTGAGAAAGAAAGTGATCAGAAGACACTACTCAAACATCAATCGTGAAATCACGAGATTAAGCTTGTTGACAACAAGAAACTCACGAAACAGTTCATTTACTCATTGTCAACAGAAAAGCTCGATGCTTTGCAACAATATCTGAAAGAGAACATGTGAAAAGAATTCATTAAAGAATCACAGTCATCAGCAAAATACTCAATTCTGCTTATTTTGAAATTGAATGAAAGTCTGAGACTATGTGTCAACTACAGAGCACTGAATAACATCACGATTAAAAACAGCTATTCATTATCGCTCATAGCAGAACTGCAGAATAGATTGCAGAATGCACAGTGATTTACAAAATTTAATATATTCAAGACATTCAATCAAATACAAATTAAAGAAGAAGACGAGTGAAAGACAGTCTTTTGCACTCGACTAGAACATTACGAGTATTTGATCATGTCTTTCAACTTAATCAATGCTTCAGTCACGTTTCAGATCTTTGTGAATAACGTGTTACAACGTTATCTGAATCAATTCGTCATAGTATATTTGAACGATATATTAGTATACTCAAAGACGAAGAAAGAACATGTGTGACATGTTAAGAAAGTTTTACAGACTTTGAAGAAAGTCGATCTGCACATCAAGTCAGGAAAAAGTGAATTTCATGTACAGAGTGTACAGTTTTTGAGATTCATAGTCATGTTTCAGAGTCTAAGAATGAACTTAAAGAAGATAGAAGCTGTTACGACTTGATCGACGTCAAAGTCAAAGATCGAAGTTCAATTCTTTCTAGAATTCGCGAACTTTTATAGACGCTTTATAAAGAAATACTTCAGAATCATCTCGTCACTTACGAATCTTACGAGAAAGAATATATCGTTCATGTGAACTGAGAAAGCGAAAGAAGCTTTCAAAAAGCTGAAGAAATTGTTCATCTTTCAATCAGTACTGATCATGTTTGAATCAGAAAAACTCATTACGCTTGAGATGAACGCGTCAGACGAAGTTATTGAAGCATGTATCAGTCAATCAGACGATAAGAAACGTCTGCATCTCATTGCATTTTATAGTAGAAAGCTTACAGACGCTGAATTAAACTATGAGATACATGACAAGAAGCTGTTAGCTATTGTTGACTTTTTCAAACAATGAAGAGTGTATCTGAAAGAATTTAAACATCAGATTCAATTATATACAGATCATAAGAATCTGCTATACTTTACGATCACGAAAGTTCTAAATCGAAGACATATTAGATAATTGAAAAAGTTGTCATCATACAACTTTTAAATTCAATATCAAAAGAGATCTGAAAACTCAAAGATCGATGTCTTGAGCAGAAGAGCAGATCACATGACAGATAGATCACAAATAAATCAGACTATTCTGCAAGAGAACTCAGACGATTCAATTGTTTATAATAGACAAAACGCAGCTACTTTATGAATCAACAACAGAGATTTTGAGAAACGAGTAAAGCTAAAGCTAACGAAGAACTCAGTCACGCAAAATATTATAGAAAATATCAAGAACAACGCGAACTTTGAGATTATCAATGAAATACTAACATTTCAAGATCTGATCTATGTTTCAACAAGATGCAGACAAGAGATGATAAACGATCATCACAAGTCAATGATACACGAACATCAGAGTTCAAATAAAATCATTGAGAGAATATCTAGAATCTACTATTTTTCAAAGATGAGAAAATAGGTAGAAGATATTATTAAAAGATGCAATGTGTGTATTTGAATGAAACACAATCAACATAAATTCTATGAACTTTTGAAAAGCTTCAGCACATCAGATCATGCGTGAAAAAGCATAGCTTTGAACTTTATAGTCAAGCTATCTAAGTCGAAGAAAAAAGTCATCAAAGCAATCTATGACTTTATCTTGATTATAACAGACAGATTAATCAAGTATGAATACTTCTTGTCATACAAGAAAGCAACATTCACAGAAGATTTAACTTACATGTTTCTGAGAATGATTGTAGCAAATCATGAACTATCAGACGAGATAATTTTGAATAGAGACAAGTTCTTCACATCGAAATTCTGGAAATTCTTGATGAATCAGTTAGAAATTCATCATAAGCTGTCAACAGCTTATCATTTGCAAACAGATAAGCAAACGAAAAGAATGAATCAGACACTGAAACAGTATCTCAGATGCTATATTAACTATAGACAGAACGATTGAATGCAGCTACTGTTAGTAGCACAGTTGACTTTCAATAGCACAACGACAGAAGTAATCAGCATATCATCATTCTTTGCAAACTACGAGTTTAAGTTGAAGACTCTCAAGAAATTGTGTGAATTTGCACAATTAACTCAGAAAGCTACGCTACAGATAGAATAATTGCAGATGCTACAGAAAGAATTACAAAAGAATATACAGTTTCTTAGCAAATGCATGACTTTGTATGCAAATAAAAGAAGAGATAGAAGATTTACTCTTAAGAAGAGAGACAAAGCGTATTTACTAAGATGAAACATCAAAATGAAAAAATCAAGTAACAAATTGAATCACACAAAGCTAGAATCTTATAAAATTTTAAAGATCAAAGAATTGATTAACTACAAGTTAAATTTGTCAGCATCTATGAAAATACATTTGATATTTTATATCTGTTTTTTGAAGTCTGCAGACTCAAATACATCAATTCAAACAAAATCTTCAGAAATTGATTCAGAGAGTCAGAACGTCGAATACGAAGTAGAAGATATACTGAATCAACAGAATATCAAAGATCAGCTTCATTGATTAATCAAGTGAAAAGATTACAAACATATTGAAGACACTTGAAAATTGAAGAAAAATCTCAAGAACTGTCAGATGCTTTTGCAACAGTTTCAGTTGAGAAACTCAGTCAGTCAAAGTCTGGTGAAATTTCAACCTGCTCGAAAAACACGTCAAAGAAAAGATCATTCAATGATGATTCGCTAGTCTTTCTTTCATTCTTCTCAAACTCAATGATGTTTTGAAACTTTCATTGAATCATCATCTGTTTCTTGTTCTTCAGAAACACAAATTGATTTTGCAGATGAGTAACTCTCACGAAGATCTCTTGCATCTGTTTGTGAGTGTTTAGCAGCTCATCAAGAACGCGATCGCGTTCTGTCTTTACTCTTTTTCACTTCATCATCAAGAAAGTAAGATTGCACTTGCGATTGAGATGCACACACTCAATGCAACGATCGAATTCATTGTCAACACGACATTCTTTTTGCAAGCGACTGCAGTGTTCACAGAGACACATGACAGCACACTCAGAACTCATACACTCAAGAAAATCTCTGCAACGCAAGATAGAGTTTTTGATTGTGCAATGAGAAAACATGAGAGAAAAGTGATTTTCAAAATGAAAATCTTAGAAGAGAATCTAGTGTTAAAACTCTTTCGCATGTGATTACATAACATCAATGATTAAATAATCATTGAGTAATCAGAGTCTTGAAGTGATTGCTCTGATCACTCAAATCAGAAGTGATCACAGTGAGCATGATGAGCATGATGCTCATCTTGCTCATCTTGCTCGAGAATGATCAGAATGATCATTCAGAGCAGAAATGACTTGACACGATTCTTTTATGTTTATATAATGATGATCGTTTTCTTAGATAGAAGCTTCGTGCTCAACTCATGTAAGCAGTCAATACATATTATTGTCTCAGCTATCTTCAGATCTCAAGTTTAGTAATAGTGATTACTGTTTGATCTCTGTATATATCTTGTGTTGTTAAAGAGACAATCATTACAAATGTATATAACTTTCTGAATTCTCTGTGCATCATCTGTTAATGTTTATAGCATAATTGTATTTACATCTTTGAAATGTCATGTTGAATATCAGATGTTGTTGTCAATTCTCTTGTTTATGTAGAAACAGATTTTATCTTTATTATTCTTCAGCATGAAGTTGACAGTTGCTAAGCAGTATGCTTTGAAAATGTTATCAAATCATCAGAGTTCTTAAAGAATCAAAATGTCATAGTTCTTTATTTTTTTCTCATGTAGTAGTGCTATCATCATCTTGTTTCTGAACTTGTGAACGTTGTACTGTAGTATTCAAAGCTTCTTTTACTGAAACATTAAAATTTATATTTCAAACTGTTTAATGTTTTCTTGAGTGTTTGTAAAGCATTTGCTTCACTTGTAAGATTCTCAACAGAAGATGATATTGATAACAACATGATTGATGTTGACTTTGATTCATTTGATTTTGACTTCTTGATTAAGTGATTCAGTATAATGTTTTCTGATGTGACGACTGCGCTGAGCAGATGACTTTCATTCATTGAACATCTCTGCTTTCTTTTTAAGTTGTTGTTCATCAGCGATTTCAGACTGATAAATGTCTTTGTAAATGTTTTTGACATTGCTGTCTTGAGTTCTTTCTGTCTCTGTACGACATGATATAGAGATCTGTGCTTTATGACTCTCTTTATTCTTTCTTTTTCAACTTGTCGTTTATGACATTGAGAGTCAAAGACTCTGTGTATGTCTTGACATGCTTCACATTTTCACATGTCTTGAGTCTGTTTGTAAAAACAATGCTTCAAGCAATGATTCAGCATGCAGTAAATGCATTTTTGCTTATTTTTGCATTCATACATCTTGTGATTGTATTCTTGATACTTTAGACACTGATGCACTTTGCAGCTTAAGTCGTAGAACTGTGTGATCTTTATGTCAATCTCATGACATATCTTCTCATTGATCAGCTTGTTCATCATCTCAGCGCTGATTACGCATATCATCAGCAAGACATATCTCTTCTGCTCACTCTTTTCTGTGAGTTATTCAATCTTTTTAATCATCATTTCTGAATATATGTCTTTATTGATCTTGATGAGCGTCTTCGCTTCTTTCTTCTCTATGTTTTTAAACATTTCTTCGATTTTAATTTCATGTATCACTACTTCAAAACTGATTTCATGCAAACATGCATTCAATGATATTTCTTTGATTCAAAAATCATTTTTCTTTAATGTTCTTTTGCTGTTTTTCATTTTGACTTAAAATATCAGCAGTTTTGATTATCTCTTCATTGTTTCTATGTTCTTGCACATTGACAGCATCTTGTTGACGTCAATTTCTTTCATTCATCTCACTATGTTTTTCATTGTTGTTATCATGATTCTCTTTACTTCATCTTTCTCTTTGATGAAGATCTTTACTTCAAATTTCTCATAATGATTTTGCACTGACGATGATATGTTGACGTTGAACACAAGATAATTCTCAAATGATGTCATTAACTTCATGTTCACTCTCTTTATTCAGCTGTCAACATGTTTTCTCTTCTTCACGAACTTTTTTTCAAGTTTGCTCATTATCTTTTTCAGTCTCTTCAGCTGATTTTTCATGTGCTGATTGACAGTTGACGCAGCAACATGTTGATGCATCAACTTTTCTATCATTTTTGTCAAACTTTTCATCTTTCTTCAGAGCATCAGTTTGTTGTTTCTACGTTCGTTGAGCTCATAAAGTACTTGCAGCTTGTGTAATTTCTTCTGTATATTTTTCGTCTTAACTAAATTCTTCTGCGAGATAACAATAATCACTTCTCATTCACTCGTTAACGTCATATCAATGATGCTTCTCATCTGCTCTTAATGATCAGAATGAAGCGCAAGCATCATGTTAATGATGTGCTTTGTCGCTAGATAGTTTAAGTAATTTATTTTCGTGATTTTTCAAATTTTTCGTATTAAGTTAATGATTCTTAAATAGCTTTACATTCATAGCAATCAGAGAACTATACTGTATACAAGTGATTAACAATGTTGAGAAGATGTTCATTCACAGTATAAGTATAAACAGATATTCAGCAGAACATGTTGAAAGCAGACTGTAAGATGAAATTCACTGATGAACACAAGTGATAAATGATGTCGAGAAGATGTTCATTCACAGTGTTAGTGAAAGAAAATATTCAGCGAAATCTGTTGAAAGCAAATCGCAAGATGAAATTTACTGTATATGAATGATTAACGAAGTCAAGAAGATGTCTGTTCACAATGTTAATGAAAACACAAGTATGTGTTCAGCAATGCATGTCAAAAGTATGCTGCTGAGAATCATAACTTTAGCAGTGCAAGAAATGCATCTAGACAAAGTACATTTCTTAAGAAGTAGAATTTTTTAATTTGAATCAACAACTTTAAGAAGAATAAACGTTGAAATGTTGATTCATAAAGATTGCAATGTAACTGAGAAACAGCTTAATTTTGTTGCTGAAACTGTTAATTGCAAACAACTCATTTCATGTGCAATTGTCAGAGTACTGACAATTCATGAAATGATATACAACTTTAGTAGTAAATTCATAATTGAGTTCATCAAGATCTTACAGCAAGAAGATGAATTTGCTGTAGAATTAAAAGCAGATGAGATGATGAATATAGAAAAGAGTGATGTTGAAGCTTGAACATTGAATAGTCAAGAAATGATAGAGTACAATAAATCATTATATGTTTCAGAAAATCTTTCTGTTAGAGAAAAGTTGTTGAAACGTCATCATGATGATTCATTAGCGAAACATTTTGATGCTAACAAGATCAACGAGCTGTTAAATTGCAAATATTACTGAAAAAGTATGATCAAGAATGTCAAAGAATATATAAATACTTGTGACATTTATCAAAGAGTAAAGATGAAACGTCATCTATCATATGATAAGTTGAAATCATTATCGCGATTCACAAATTTCTGAAAAGAAATCACTATGAATTTCATAACAGATCTGTCATCTAGTAAATGAAAAGAAGTCATGTATGACTCAATTCTCATGATAGTTGATCATTACACAAAGATGATGCATTATCTGTTTATGAAGAAAACTCTGACTGTTGTAAAGTTAGCAGAGTTGTTCTTTAAGAAGATTGCTTTAAGATATAAGATTTTAAACAATATAATCATCAATAAAGATAATTTATTTATCAGTGCATTCTGATCAAAGATCTGTTTTTATGCAAAGATGAAACAACGATTAAGCATCGTCTTTCATTCGCAAATAAACAATCAGACAGAATGACAGAATCAAATGCTGAAACATTATTTAAGAGTATATTGTTTTAAAGAGCAAGATGACTGAGCTACGTTTTTACTCATAATCAAGTTCGTGTATCTGATATCATCAGACAAAGCACGCTTCGTTGAGTTGTAATTTCTTTAAAATTATGTACAACTATGAATTAATCTTTGACATATACATTGAGAATGATGCTATGAATGAAGAAGTGTCAGCAGCAAAAGAACGCGTTGAAATGCTGCAAAACGTGTGAAACACGTTGACACAATAATGACAAAACACGATCAATGCTCAGACAAAGTACTATAATAATAATAATAATTTATACATTCTTGTGATGTTGATTAGATTGACTTATGAAGAAAATTTATGCTATGTGTGTTGAGCGAACAAAACTCTCTGAGATAGAAAATCGCTCGCTGTCTATATGACTGCTACACGCAGTCGAGATGATAAAACTGAGACTATGTATCAAATTTGTTTGCAATGATTGCATGTTAAAGAATGAGTGTTCTTGTCATTTTAAACTGCTTTAGCAGCTTCATTTTCATCATCATTCTTGCTGTTGTCTTGAGACTCTTCGTGATTGAGACGATGATTCAATAGTTTGTGAAGTCAACGTCTCATAGCATATTCATTCAAAGATGTGTTTAATTCGAGCAATGCATCAAAATATGCTTGACTGTTTGATGACTTCATTCGCAGTTGCATCGAGAACTATTCACGCTCGACATGTTTCTTGAGTGCAGATAAACATTCAACTTTATGCATTTGATTTTGATGTAAATTGCAAGAATGCTTTCAATCTTCTGAAAATCATTACGCATTCTTACTGACTTCTTGAATAGATGAAATCTTTGAGCGAGAAATGCATTAATGTCTGCAATGCGTTTTTTGTAGTTTTTTCATTGAAGATTTCATTGACTTTTATGAAACTGTGCAATTGCACGTTCACTCGTTTGAGTTAACATTAAGAAGTTGAGTTATTCACATCTAAACTGTATCTTTGCTTCTTTGCAAATTAAAACGTTCAGAAACATTATTTTTTTGAAGATTGAAAAGCGAAAGATAAGTCTATTAATTTCTATCAGATGAGCATGTATGATTTTGCATGTTCATCAAGTCTTCTGTGTTTTGTCGTTGATTTAACTGCGTAGTGTGACTTGATTCTGTAGCTTGTTCAAATGAACATGTAGTGAGAATGTATATGTTTTGACTTTCAGCGTTTCAATGTTCACTTTTCTGAAGATGTTGATCACATGATATAATGCTTGATTCTGAAGAGTTTCTAGTCTTCATTTTGTACTCGACAATCTCTCTTCTTTATTGCGTTGATGTCATATCAATGCTTCGAACATCATTTTTAATCTTATCATTGCTGAGTATATTTATCTTGCTTTTGTGAATGTAACTTCTTAAATGAAGATCTCAAGTTGACTAAGCATCAGCATCTTAATGACGTGATCTGCTTCTATTTGATGAAGATGCAAACTTCATCATAGTTTCATGTTTAGTTGCACTTCAAGAACTTGTACATTTGATTTCAACTTTATTATTGAGTTTTTTATGTGTAAACTGACTATCATGTCGAATCTTTTTGACTTACAAATGAAGTGTGTGAGTTCATATTTCCCTGAAGCGAACGTAGCATCATGAGTTCAAGCTCACTTTGCACAGACGTCATATATTCAACTCAGTGATTCACAGATTGATTCTGTGATTTTGTCATAGATCAGAATATTGATGTCATTTACGAAGTCAAACACTTCAATTTTGATTTCTAGAGCTTTGCATTTTTTAATTAAGCTTGCGTTAAAGAATAGAAAGAGAATCGATGATATGAGAAATTTCTGTGATATGTCAGTGTTTACTCATTGCATCGCGCTGATTTATTCATTAAACGTCAGCAATGACTCTCTGTTCTTCAGAAAGCTGCAAGTTCATTTGATTATATAATTCAATGTTTTTCTCATTCTCAAAGTATGCAAAAGTTTAGTATGCAAGACATGATTGAATGTTTCAATGATGTTTAAACTAAGCATGAAGATCACGTACTTGATTTCACAGTCTCATACTGCATGTACTTGATCTACTAGTAGATTCAGTGCTGAGATCATGAATCACTTGCGTCTCGTTCTCATTTGAGCATTCAAAAGCATGTGATAAATTTCAGTAATATCATTTAATCTTTTGATCATGATTGATTTCAATGTCTTACTCATGATGTTTAGCAAAGCAATGAATCAATACATCTTCAAATCAATGTAATCGCTCTTCTTTGATTTGCATAGTACTATTGTTTGAGCTTTTTTGAACTGCTTCAAGTGATATTTGTGAGTTACATATGCATTGAACAGATTGATTAGTATTAAAGTCAGTTCTGTTAAACTCGCTTAAAGTGCTTTATTTGAAATTTCAAATGCATCTGATGCTTTGTCAACTTTTACTCATTGAATCATCTGTCTCATCTCATCTTGTTTTTTTTTTTTTTTTTTTTCTTCATTAAGTGCATGCAGCCTATGACTATGACACTGTCTAGACGCTGTATGTATGCTAAGTTACATGTAACCTGGCCAAAGTCGCTGCTTTATATCTTTTCGTTGATCAATCACATCGATAGTTTGCGCATACAAGCGCTCTTTCTCAACCCTCGCCATCGTACTTCCGTTTTCCTTTGTTCTTTCGCATTCTTCGCGTTCTACTCTTTCGATTCTAATAGTCATTTTCTCGTCGTAATTCGAGTATTTTTCAAATACTCTAGTGTTGCGATTCTTCCAATTTTGGTGATGAACAGTGTCAATATAGTGTCTGTGTTTTTGAGCTGAGCTTTTTCCTTAAGCTTTATCTGCTCTGCTCTATAATGCCTGCAGTTCAGCAGTAAATGCTTCGGCGTTTGCCTCGCATTGCATATTTCATAGCATTTGTTCGAATTATTCTCTGATAATCTATGCAAATAGCTCTTGAAATAGTCATGTTTCATTTTCAGCTGAATAAAGATTGAAAACGTTAGTCTATCGATTTTCCTCATCTCTTTTAGTGGTTTATGACTTAGATTCACATTCGATATGTGCTTTTGATACTGGTTTCCCTTCTTGATGCTGCTTTTTCAGGCATTTAACCATTGTAATTCCGCCTCTTTGCAAATTTGCTTTTTGACGAAGCTTATGATGGTTGCTTTCGTATTGTCGATAACTGGTAATTCTTGAGCAGCGCTTTTGATCAATTGATCTGCTTTTTCGTTCCTAATAATGCTCTTGCGACTCGATATTCACTGTATGCAAATTTGACACTGATTCTGACGTAAATTGATCAAGTTTTGTCGTATGTCATCGAATAACTTCGCATTGACGTTGCTCTTTGCGTTTAGTCTT
>JAABUL010002760.1_pt1 | contig 28169 bp, 56 predicted proteins | sample 5559151 | NCBI WGS metagenome assembly JAABUL01 (sample SAMN10711876, study PRJNA513368) | rock metagenome | isolation source: Antarctica rocks | place: Antarctica: Victoria Land, Pudding Butte sud
GCCCCCCCCCCCCCCCCCCCCCCCCCCCCCCAGCCGAGGCAAACAGCAAGGGCCTCGGCCGCACACTGCGCTGTGTTCAACTCTGCCAATGGCTTGGATGAGCTGCATCAGACTGCGACGGTTCAGCGGCGGCGGCGCACCAGCTCAAAGCTGTTGGGCGCGCTGGGGTCTGTCAGATCCCACACCAGCAGCCGGCCGTCGAGGGCGCCTGACGCCAACAGATTGGGGCTGTTGGGGTTGAAGTCTAGGCCCCGGATCTGCGCAACGGAAAGGAGCGGGCTTGGACGATCAGTTCAAAAGGGCACTCAACAGAGAAGTGAGCATGCATGGTGTGAGCTCTGCCATGCGGCAGAAGGTGCTTGTCATCATTAGCATTGCTGCCCATGTTTGCCGGCGTCTGCGATGCCATGGCAGCACAGAGGCGCCTTCCAGCCCTCCGCTCCGTGCATTATGACGGCGTGTTCGACGCATGCTCAGCCAGCAGCCGTGACACGTGCTGCAGCGTCGCCGCGCCAAGTGCAGTCATCATTCTGGTCAATGCTCACTGGGCCGGTGTGGCCTCTGAGCGTCGAAAGCAGCGCCTCCGGCACATCCTCGGCGTCCGACTTCGCCTTCAGCACCGTGTCGGGGTTCCACACGCCGATGCTGCCGTCCGCCAGTCCGCCGGCCACCAGGCCCAGCTGCAGGGTTTAGGGTATTGTGGGTTGCATGTCACCAAGCAGGAGATGCCAAACTGTGACGCTCGTGGATGCCCGCAGCGGCCTCAGGAGGCGTGGCTGCTGGACGGAGGCAGGAGTGCACTAGGCAAGCGGTAGTGCGCTTCTGTTGTTCGCAGGAGCACGCAGACAATGCATGGCCGTCACGATGAGCGTCCGAGCATTGCAGCCGCTACCATGCCAGGGAGCCTGCTCAAACATCAGAGGCAGCTGCCATTCACTTCACTGATATTCTGTAGGCCACTGCCGCAACTGAAAGCCGCACCCTGTACAACGCCGGGTTGAGGCCCACAGCACCCCATGCCAGCCGCTCAAAGCTCTCCGGCACCGTAACTGAGCCTCCAGACCGCTGAAGCTCCTCGCCTTTCGAGTTGGCGAAGTCCAGGGAGAAAATCTGCGCAGTGCAGCATTTAGTGGGTAATCTTCACCCTTGATCCAAAGCAGAATCATTCGAAAAGGCTCTGCTGCAGTCCGTGCATGTCATATCTACAATCGCATCTCGCCTTCAACTCATCGACATAGGAATGCAGCGGACAAAGCGTGCGCCGGCACAGCTGTAGTGCCAGGCCACTCGCCTGCAGCGTTGAATCCGTCGAGAAAGAGGAGTCGACGGCACCGCTGACAGAGCCTGTTGCCAGGCAAGGAGTAGTTGGTGAGAACGCGACGGTTGCAGATCGCTGCACCTGGCGGATGAACGGCATAGTGCAAGTATCTGCGTTGTCGAGGAATTTGTGATCTGCCAGGTTTGAATGGTCAGGCCGAGCTGCCGAGGCTGCTCACACCAGCATGCTGCCACCAGCTGTTCGCGACTGACACCGGGTCCACTGCCGCGCAGCGCGCGTCGAGCGAGCGTGAGCACTTGCGTGATTCCCTAAGGAAGCTGTTCGTGTAGTCTTGCGGCTTCCAGCTGCCTGGAGTCGGCTCCTAGAATAGCGGTAGTTTGCAAATGACAGTTCGAGCATAGGCTACTGGACTGATGCAATGCCACTGCGAGCCGCAGAACGATAATTTGTTCCATTGGCGTTACGCCACCTTCACTCTTCGCACATGGCCGGCGACGCGGCGGAACCGAAGCAGCTGTCTGCGATGCCTTTGCCTGCAACATGAACTCCATCTGATCGCGGTGTGTTCCTTGTAGACTGTTGCGAAACCCGGCCAGCACTGCACGAGTGTGCCTGGATTATCGAGTCCGCCTGCGTACAACCAGGCTCGCGGCAGGTCGTCGGCACCAGTGCCAAAAACGGTGTCCAAGACGCGAGGTCCATGCGTCCGCAGTGTCGTCATGCGCTCATGGGGTAGCTGCCCAGCACCCGCAGGAAGGTGGAGAACTCCTCCAGGTTCTTCAGCGCATTCTGCACCCGCGTCTGCACAGGGCAAATCCCGAGGGACCTCAGGACCAGAGGGGCACGTGCGCAAGGCTGGTAAGCAATACATCTAAGGTGCACACATTCGGCCGGAAGGCGCCACTGCTCCTGACGCCCTGTCACCCTAAACCCTAAACTCTAAACCCTAACGGCCGCATTTGCACGGCACACACCACAACTGACTCTCACAAGATGCCGGGGGTGCACGTGCCTCCGCGGTGGAGCCGATGAGGTCGATGAAGAAGACGTAGTTGTAGGAGCGGCGCCCGTTGTCCAGCTCGTACAAGATCGGCGTGCTGCGCATTGGCCGCGACTCGATCTTCGTGAGGTTGATGTCTCGCAGCGCAAACACCGACATCGCCTGCGGGTATGACCATGCCAGCTGCCATTCAGAAATCCGAATGGCTGGGTCGTCATGCGGGTGTAGATTGTGCACCGAGTTGTGCAGTTTCGGGCAGGCATTCGCGCAACGCCCTGGCTGTCAAAGGCGTCGCCTGCGGTCCGCCAGCAGCGAAACATGCGGTCCGATGCTTCGAAATCTCAGGCGCCCAGCAATGGCCCTCCCTAGGCAGCAGTTTGAAAGGTTCCCAGAGCGGCGCGCACCTTGTACAGCATGCCAGGCCCCTCCTGCAGACTGAACACGATGGTGGTCTTGTAGGCGCCGGGCGTGGGGTTCTCCACCACCAGCGGCTCGCGGGCCAGCACGATGAAGCGCGTCACATTGTCCTTATTGTCCTGTATGCCCTCGTCCAGCACTTCAAGTCCGTACAGCTCCGCGGCGCGCGAGCTCGCAATGGCGGCCACGTTTCTGCGCAGCGCAATGCAGCCTGCTGTCATTCATGTTTCTGCGCCGAGTCCTGCTCTGCCCTGGACGTGCGTGAGCGCGCTTGCAGAGGCCTTGACATGCTCGTGCACGGGTCCTGAAGCTCCGACGAGAAGAGGCAACTCCCGTCCTGGTCGTTGTCGACGACACTCGGCGCCACTCACTGTAGCTTGTTGCGCGCGATGTCCCGCGCGGCGCCGGCCGTGTCAAAAACCGCCTCCCTTGTTCCGTTCGGGTTGGGGTGCGCCCGCAGGTATGCGTCGCACTGCGCCAGCGCCTGCAGATGCATGTCACTGAGTCATACGCATGCAGAAGCGGGTGCTTCCTTGAGATAACTTCTGGGCCCGGGGCGCGCCCACAGGTAGGCGTCGCACCGCGCCAACGCCTGCAACACCCATGGCACATGCATCCGCAAAACTGGAGGGAGCGCAGTTGGCTGTTCCGGCAGATGCTGCCGCTGCTGCATGTCCTGGGGCGCGCTCACATGTATGTGTCAATCCGTGCCTGCGCCTTTAGGTAGAAAGAGCCCAAGGCGGTGTGCTGCTGCACGCCTATCGTGACCTGCCCACTGTCATGCGCATTGTGCCATGTGCATGTCGGCCCGTCTCGTGCGATGCGCAAAGCCAGGGGGTGCTTGATTCGCAAGCTGACCCGTGTCATGCAAATCCTTGATGAGGTGAGCTGATGGGTGGCACACACGGACATGTGACACGAATTGAATCAGCTGCCGGCCGCGCGAGCTGCCACCGCCAGTTGGCGCCGTTGCCAGATGCCACCAGCAAAACAACCATGTCGATTGTGCAGGTCCAGTTGGCGTTGTCACAGACTGAGGTCCGTCATCCTCAGCATCCCATGCGCAACCTCATAGCACCGCAGAGCACTGCGGCAGGGCACAGAGCTGCGCGTGACGGCGCCCACCTGCGGGTGGCTGATGACGCGGTTGAGGTCCGCTAGCCGTGTGCCCGGCAGCGCCAGCAGGCAATGGTTCACGTCCACCAGCGTCTCCGCCACGATGTGCAGCCTGCGGGCGAGTGAGGAAGATCTTTTGGCACTTGCGCAGCCTCATGTGTAGCCTACGAATGCGCTTTGGTACTTGTCAAGCCTGAAATGCGACTGGGCCTGCATGTTTCGAGCGGACACTTAGGGTTTAGGGTTTAAGGTTAGGGTTTGCCTCCCTGCCCCCCGCCTCATCAGGTAGCTGACGCGGCGCACAACGCTGGTCTGCGACCGCGAGGCGCACGGGGTGGGTAAGCTGATGTGCACAGCGACTGCGCCCATCGACCCCTTGCACAGGCTTTGGGGCGCACCGGTAGCGCAGCATGAGGTCCAGGTTTGCGTGGATGCTGCCGCCTAGGCTGTTTTCGATCGGCAGCACTGCCCGGTCCGCCGACCATTGGCTGAGCGACTGCACACGCAGACATTCAAAAGTGCTCGACAGACTCTCGCACAAGGACGCATGCAAGTGTGGCCCCATCGGCGCGGTTTTAGAGCTGATACCTGCAGCACCTGTGCATGAGCGCGTTGTCCACGATCCAATAGCAACAGCAAAGGTGATCAGAGTTACAGAACACACTATGGCACACACAGACCTTCTTTGCAAGGCATTCCTGGGCTGGTCAGATTTCAGGACAGCGTGCACCTGAAAAACCTGCTCGAACTGGTCGCAGGGCACATGGCTCCAGCCGGGACACGCCGCCAGCGCGGCGACCTCGCTGTATGCCCCTGGCACACCCTGGTACGCGATTGCATGCGGAACCTCCGGGTGGCCCTGCTCACGCAGGTGCAGGCGTCGTCATGGCTTCTTCCCGTCGTTGCCATTCTGCACAAAGCCTCTTGAGTGCTGCCCGGCAGGCTCAGAGCAAGGCATGGTGGGCCTTACATTGCCGCATCGGCAACGCTGAGGAACGTCGCATCGAAAAGGGAGCTACTTGCAGATGAATGTTGTGGTATCCGCCACGACAGCGGCAAGTAAGCAGGCATCGTCGAATCCAAAAGCGCACCATGCCGAGGCCCGGCTGGTCTGCCCGTACTGGTATCGCGGCGACTTGCGCAGGCGCCATCACAGCTGCCACGTTATGCTGGGAGTGCTGGCTGTGCGACGGCCACCGCGACTGTCGGTGCCCGTCTCGGGACAGCTGCGTGACTGCGCATGCTGCGGATCGCCGCCGCATGCTGAGCAGGTCTGCCGGCGCGCCGAGACATGATGACGCGTGCATACCTTGCGCCATGACGCGTATAGTGTCTGCACGAATCCGGTCGATATGAAGATCGCGCACGAGCCCTATGCCGCGCCCGAGATGGAGTTTCCCGCAAATTCCAGTGTAGGCCTAGATGGGTGAGGGTCGATTCCGTTTTCGCATGCGCATGAGCTCCGCGCAAGATATGACTTTCCAAGAACACGCTTCGACACACTGTACAGCTTGCGAATTGTCTCTGTCGCGCGGCACAGGAGCTGAGCCGCCTGCTTTCACGGAGTTTACGTAACGGAATAGCATCTACCTTCCCTTCGTCCTACTGCCTGCAGATACCATGTGCAGAATTTTTGGGCGCTACAATATCCTTGCGCAACCAGCTATATCGCTGTAAACCGCCTGTTCTTGACAGGCTCTGCACATACCAGCGCTATGGCGATGCACCTGAGCTGCAGCCGCATGCATCCGTCCAGCAGCCGCGCGGCGTTCGCCCGTCCAGCCCGGATGCAACAGCGTCTGGTGGCCACGCGCCGGCCTGCAGCTGCCAACCGGCTGGTAAGACATTCAGGTCCTCCTGCAATCTCATATAGCGCGTGCTGTGCTGCATTGCTGCATGGCTGAGATTTGGTTGGGCTGAGCGGGTGTGAGGATGCATCTGACTCAGCTGCATAGGAATTCACCACTCGCTGCGTACGCAGCAGGGGCTAACACCTATGGTGACTGGTGATCGTCACGTCGCTCTGCATTCTCCATCGTATTCACAATCCTGCATTGCCGACGTACAACTAGGCTCAGTAGCGCTGCAATTAGCCAGTGCCGTGTGGATGCCCAGCGACCTGGCAGGCGATGTGGGGTGCGCACTCATCGTCATAGCCGGCAGATGCTTGCGGTCAACCTGCCTGAATCTTGCGTCCCGTCAACGACATGAAATACCGGCGATGGCGTCAACGTAGCCTGCATGCCACCCCTGGTTGCAATCCTGCGATTCGGAGAAGGGTTGCCGTGCCGAATGTCGCATCAACCGGGAGATGCAACATGTTACGGTGCCCAGCGTTAGGGCGCAGGGTGTGTGGCAGGAGTGCTGACGCGCATCGGCACAGCCGCATCCACATGCCAATCAGGGACACGCAGGAGACTCACCACAGCATCCTGAGCATCTGCACTTATCTATTCAGGTGGTTCGCGCCAGCTTGGGATCGTACCTGGCAGAGGCGGCGGCGACCATCTTCAGCCCGAAGAATGAGAACGAGCCGGACTGGGGCTCGTCCAGCTTCTCCGGCGGTGCGCCGCTTGCTGCATGCCACGGGGAGCGCCGTCTCACTTGCAGCGCCTCGATGGATGTGACTGGTCAGTGGCTGGGCGGCATTCATCTAGGGTGGCCGCTCGGACCCGCCCTGTGCACTCGACGTCGAATCTGAACCAAGTTTGGAGCACCCTCAACCTCGATCGTCCCTGTGAAATAGACTTGTTTGCACTCGCAGAGATCACGCACCACAACGAGGTGGCGAAGCTGCGCAAGCTGCACCAGGCGGTGAAGGCCACGAGGCAGAAGGTGGCGGGCTGCACCGATGCGACCGCCACCAATTATGATGCAAGTGCTGTGGTCGACGACGGCACCTGCGAGTACATCATCTCGGTGAGCGCCCTGAGGATCTGCAGGGATTCTGCCGGCTTGTGTGACAGCTTCCCCGCGTGGTGCTCGGTTTTTGCATCAGGGGTGGGGTGTTGCCTCGGAGGAGGGTTTGTTTGGCCGGCCGCACCATGCCATCAGATGAGAGCACAGATGGACCTGTGATGTTGGCATCGATGAACAGAGAGTCCAAGATCTGTGGTCGTCATTACTGATATGTATTACTGATATGCATTACTGATATCTACCAAGTACCAAGAAAACCCAACTGTGCAGAAGCCGGGGGGCAAAGAGTACAAGGGCACTGTGGCGGACTACATTTCGGGCGCTGTTGTAAGTGTCTTCGGCCAAAATTTCACCAACAGCGACAAGGCGCACACCGCCGACTTCGACAACACCACCTTCAGGTCAGGCGCCTGCTGCCTGCTTGGGGTGTGCGGCCGCCGGGCTCGCTGTCCGTGGGTCGCTTTGCTCTGCAGAGGTGCCATCCTGCTTACAGCAGCCTGGCCGAGCGCCATCGTCCGGCTCGTGGTGGAGCTGTGAAACACACTGTAATTCCGGTTGACTGTCGCAGGGACAGCGATGAAGCTGACGCATTTGTTGCATGCAGTTATGGCGGCGACAAAGTGTCCCAGCGTGATATTCAGCGGCTGGTGCGTGTTGATTGTGTAACCTGGACGTGGTGGCAACATCAGCTGCAGTCCGATGCAATGTCCAATTGTCGCATGCACCAGCCCCTTCGTGAAGCTTGTGCGTGTACCGACACACAGAACCCGGTCGTTGGCGCGCTAGTGTTGCAGTATGCTGACGGCGAGGCTGCATGTGCACTGCAGCTGTCCTTCGAGCAAGTGGTGAAGAAGACGCTGGATACGGCGGAGAAGCAGGTGGAAGAGGCCTGAGCACTGATAGCGGGAATCAAAAGTCGTTTTACCCGTTGGCTCCGCCAGGGCGAGGGCTGCAGCGGGGCAGGTTGTCGACTTCAGTGGCGGAGGGGAGCTTTGGAGGCATGTGCACAGCCGGCACTCACACGTCCTACCCACAACCACGTTGACATTCGTTTTGCGCTTGCACCTTTGCCCAAATATGATGCGTCATTGGGCCAGCATTGTGTAGCACAACCTGCCTACCTGGCGCTGAGCGCATGTGGAGACTCGCAATGAGCAAGCCAGACAGTGAGACTGCCCTAGACTCTCATGCTATGGCTCATTGGGTGAGTCTCGCCTTGGCCCCGTCAACTTCCGGTTTCGTCCCGATGCATATGTATGGAGTCAGGACAACGGCAGTAGCAGGGTGGGGGAACAACCGTGGCATCAGACCTTGTCTAAGCGTGTTTTGTGCCCAAACAATGATTGTATCCCTATCAACAGTCGTCTGAGGTGTGAATGTGAATAAGAGTTGCATCGTGTGTTCCAGCAACTATTTCAACATCCAAGCAAGTTCACACTGAGGTATGTGCAGACGTTTGTCACTCCACCAGTCGCAAGCTTTCCCCCTCCAGACCTGCAAGAGGTGCACCTAGGACTTCATGCTGGCGGTGTTTCAAGAGATAGAGAACTGTCGGGGTTGAGTTCATCCGCCGATACCACGTGTCCTGCTCATTCCAAACCCCACTTTGCGGTTGCTCTGCTACACCTGCGGATCTGAACGATATTATGTCTGCGGCCGCTGCTGCGCCTGCTGCTCCTGTCCCCACGGATCGTCCGCACCCTCCCACCGCTCCGTCATCTCCGCCGCCTGCCTGTACCTCTCCTGCTCCGCCGCCAGCCGCTCGTCCTCCTTTCGGTCGGTGTTCCCCCTGCCGCCGTTGCCGCTGCCGTCCGCCGCCGCGTCGGCCGCGGCGGCCGCCGCCGCCCTCCGCCGCCCCGGCCCAAAGCGTGCGTTGTCAGGGTGCTCCTCCCGGAATGCGTCCCGCAGCTGTGCTATCAGCGCCAGCAGCTCTCCCTTACCGCGGCCGGTGCGCGCCGAGGTCTCCACGCTCGGCGGCAGCTCCTGCAGGGTTTAGGGTTTAGGGTTTACCCTTGCTGTCAGCATTGTATCTCGAACCTTTCCAGAGCCACGTTCCACAGCGGCGCGATCACCGCCAGCAGCTCGCCCTTGCCGTGGCCAGTGCGCCGATATCTCCACGCTGAAGGGCAGCCCCTGTGGTTGAAAGGGTGTCAGTTTATTGCGTTTGCGCTTTGACTGTGTGTTCAAAATGTCCGCCAGCAGCACGCCCTCACCATGGCCGGTGCGCGCCAACATCTCCAGGCTCGGCGGCAGCTCGTGCGTTACTGGTAGAAAAGTTTCCAAGACGAATCGCGGCAGAACGGTCTGCTGGCGATAGGTTTATGGCGCCAGCAGCTTGCCCTTGCCGTGGCCAGTGCGCGCCGACATCTGCACAGTCAGCGGCACCCCCTGATCATTGGGAACCAGCAAACCTGGCACGCATCTGCGCTGGGAGCAAGCTGCCCTGCCCCTCCCGCCTGGACATCGGCAGCTGGTTTTCACACACGGGGCATGGCGCATCAGCAGTGCAGCGCCGCGAGTTTTAGGGTAAAGTAGGTAGGGAAACCCAAACCCTAAAACCCTTTTGCGCAGGCAGCATCCGGGAGACTGTCAGGCTGGCTGGCGTGTTCATCAGGGGCTCGCCTGGTAGCTGGCGAGCAGCTGCCCCTGGAACGCGGCAATGTTCTCCGCGGCCGTCGGGCACCGCTTCTTGCGCTTGTCCGTCTTTGTGAACACCAGCGAGAACGGCACCTGCGGGCGCGAAACAAACAGCGCGAACTGAACAGATGACTCGGGAGCTTCAGTTCCAGAAACCTGACAGCCCTCAGACAGCAGGCAGCCCATGTCGTCTGTGCCGAGCACAATGCAAGGGCGACCGCTGCTGCCGCCCGTGCAACCAGCGCGGCGTCCCCGCTGCGGAGCTGACACCTCACCACCTGTCCGGCGAGCCGAGGGGAGCCACCCCTCAGGTTCGCAGCCTGCGACAACGGGGCACTGATCGACCCAAGCCTCGCCCAGGCAGTCCAGGGACAACCCGTCGTCTCACCTGCGCTACCCTATACCCTAAACCCTCACCTGCGCCTCGGCGAGCCAGTGGGCCACCTCCAGGTCAGCCGGCTGCGGCGGGATGCTGGCGTCCACCAGCAGCAGCACCGCCGCCAGGGTCGGCCGCTCCACGAAGTACTTTTGCGTGAAGGCGGCCCACTCGATGCGCGACGTCTTGGAGCGCTTGGCGTAACTGCAGCCGCGGGGACGGGAGCGTGAGCTTGTGGGCGATGCAAACACGGCAGGGCTCTAGGGTTTAGGGTTTAGGGTTTAGGGTTGCAAACACGGCAGGGCTCCCGGAGCTGCGTAGATTGGCGACAGCTGCTGCGTTGCAGCTTGGAACGAGCTGCGGTGGCTTTGTTGACCGGCTCCTCGCAGCAGCATGGCTTCCAGCTGTTCGGGCTCATGCGCAAGGCAGGGTTTAGGGTTTCAGTGGGGTATCAGAGACAGGTGCTGCTTGTCGGGAAGCAGGAAGCAGGGAACGCACCCATAGCCGGGCAGGTCCACCAGATGCCAGTCGTCGTTGATGAGGAAGTGGTTGATGCAGACAGTTTTGCCTGCGCAGAGCGTGGTTCACGGTTTAAACCCTGTTCACGCCTCGCTTCATGGTTTAAACCCTGTTCACGCCTCGCTTCAGTGACGCTTCACAGTTGATGGTAAGCACAGGCAGCAGCGGGCCGGGAGGCATCCTGACGGTCTTGCACCTTTTGCAGCGGCTGTGCTTCCGCACAAAAGAGGAAGAACTGCCACGCGTGCGTGATGAATGCAACATGTGTGGAAACAGCACAAAGTCTGCAAACCGCCCGCTAGGCGCTTTCTCAGTCTCCAGTGACAGCTGCGCCGTCAAAACACCTGCAAACACCCTGACAACCGCCCAAACTACCTCCAAGCGCACCTGGCGTCTTGGACACGAGGGCCAGCGCCTTCTGCCCCGTCAGCAGGTTTATAATGGAGGACTTGCCCACGTTGGAGCGCCCGATGACGGCAAACTCCGGCAGCCGCGCCGGCGGGCACTGCTCCAGGGCCGTGCTGCTCTTCATGAAGCTGGCGGTCCTGCGCGACGAGGATGGGAAAAGACAGCATCAAGACGCCAACAGGCCCAAGGGTTATCAGGCAGATGCAGGCAGCCGGGCAGATGGCTGTGATGCGAATCAGCGGCAGCGTGCACCAGGCACCCTCTCCGTGGGCACCATTGCATACGAACACAAAGCCGTCCGGCAGCGTCGGGCCGTCAGCTCGGCTGCACCGGCAGATGGCTGTAGGAGCCAAGCAAGGGACTTCAGTCGCGGGGTGCTCAGCGCCCCGCAGGGTTTAGGGTTTAGGGAGTGCCGAGGACTTGTTCGAACCCCCTTTGTGGCGCACCGGACGCGCGTGTTCTTCGCCGGCGGCAGCTTCGCCGCGGGCGCTGGCTGCCCGGCCCCTGCCGTCCCCGATGCAACGCCCACACCCGCGGGCTCGGATGCGGCATGCCCGACAGCCGCCACGCCGTCCTGCAGGAGTACAGCGGCGCGCAACTCGTGCTGCATTCGTGTGCGCACTGCCGTGCAGGAGCAGGAATTTGCTTTGGTCTCGTGAAGTCCAGCGCCAAGGCGGTGCAGAGATATGGAAACAGATCAGTGAGCAGTGCGGAACATGCAGCGACACATTCATTTCACCTCCGCAGCCGCCAGCTCCCTGTCAACGGCGGTTGCGCTGCAAGCATGATGAAGGCCGCGGCTGCCGCCATGGTCAACGGCAGCCGTCTGACTGCATGCCGGAATCTGCAGCGCCGGCGCGGGTGACGTGGACAGCGGCCCGCCCCAGCTGGCAGATATTCGGCTGGTGCGCAGGTGCGCGGCTGTGCTGACGCTGCGGCGGGCACAGTCGGCGCCGCCGGCTGTGCACCAGCAGCCGCCGCCGGAGCAGCTGGCAGGCGTAGCTGCTGCCGGAGCCGCAGCCAAGGCACTGCGGCGAGGAGTAGCTTCATACGACGCCGTTTCTGTCCTGAAGCCGGCGCGTGCGAGGTGCAGCACTGGGCCCGGCACATGCGGGGCAGCCAAGGCGCCGGGGAGCATAGCGGCGCGGCCTCCACAGGCGCTGCAGAGCGTCGGATATGCTGGAGCGAAGCGCGTGCACACACGCAGAGCCGTTCGCAGGTGGATCATGCACTCAGCGTGCTGCCCCGAAAGCGGAGCGGAGCGACGCAGCCTTCCTTCCGGAGCTTGGCTGCGAATGGTGGCTGCGAGGTGTGTATACGGGCCTTGCAGCAAAGCTTGGCTCCTGCCGCAGGTAGCTGTACGTGTCGGAATCAGCAAGTGGAACGCTCCCGCAACGCCAAGGAAGGCGGGTTTAGATGTTTGCTCTGATTCCTTAGACGATGACTGATTGGTCCCGGAACGAGATCACGTAACATACAGGTCCACCGTTCCAATTGTCACAAAACCGCCCGAGCAGCGTGCATGCTGATCGTGCCCAGCCTTGTGTCGCGCTTCGCCCTTGTTTTCCTGTGCTTTGCGGAACATGGTTGGTCCGCTGTCCACGTGTGGACACGGGCACCACACATGGCAAGGTGCGCACAGCAACAGCGAGGTGCAGACCACGCACAGGACGATGTGAGCCTGCACGAGGTGCCAAGATGCAGCCTCATCACTGTATGCATGCTCGGGAACAATCGCGACTTTGAAGCGCTGCACTTGGTGTCGGCGGCGCGTCGTGGAGCGTGCAGGCAGTCTAAGTAGCCAGCAAGGAGGCCAGCGTGTGTCCGCCTGAAGCTTTGTGGTCACAGTGATCCGTAACGGATATTTTGGCCAGTATGTACACAGCACGGACCCACGAGCAGTACGACAGATGCGTAGCCGTCTTTGCAAGATTCACAGCAGTAGAACTCTTGCGCAGGACGTGCTGCCCTCCGCGGAAGGCAGTCACTAACCAGAGAGAGATGACGTTGCTGTGATTCTTCTGCAGGAAGATTGTTCCATTGGAACCAACGTGTCGGAGAAAGAGCGCGGGAAGAGAGTTGCAGACAAAGTGCTCACGTAAGGACAATTTCAAGACGTGCACCACACAGAGAAATGCCGACCACGATGCGGTGCTCACAAAGCCGGGCAAGATGGTTTCCCGCTCTCTCACCCAGGAAGGAGGAAAGCTCAGCAACTTGCGCGGTGTTCGGGCGGCGCGACGCGCCAGATGACGCCCGAAAGAATATGCTTTTTTCATGCCCCGCCAACCTGCGGTTCCTGCCGCCGTTCTTCTTCCGATCCAGTCCAGCTTCTCACCATTCCACGCTCTTTCGTTTCACACGTAAGCCGGCTGCAGCGCCGCCTTAAAACTATCCTCAGGCCAGCAGCGACAACAAGGTCGCAGCAGGTGCAGCCGCAGCGGGACGCCCTAACCCTCGTGAGGAGCAGCACCAGCGCGCCGCCTTGACACAATGGCCGTCCTCCACCAGTAGTGAGCGCCCTACTCCAACCTGGCTGCCTCTCGCAGCCGCGATGCGATTCTGTGCATGCTCGCACGGTACTGAGGCCCGCGTCGTTGCGGCGTCTTTGCCAATGCGCCGTTGTACAGCTGGCGGCGACACCAGGAGACGTGTGCGTTCTCGCATCAGCCGGCAGCCTGGGAGCACCCAGCAGTGCGGCGTAGATCAGCTCTGCTTCGCAGCAGGAGGCCACCATCGCCTTGGGGTGCAACAGCCCTATGCTTCGTGTCGTGTGCCGCATCTAGGCATGCAGCTGCCCTGTCGAGCCATTCGAAGCCCTTTCAGCTTGTAGCGACGCATGCAGCCTGCACAGTGCGGTCCCTGCGGCCTGGCGCACACGATTGCCGCGTGGCTCGCACTTTGCCTCGTGCTTTCCAAGGGGGCGTTCGCCTGCTCACTGTCACAGCGCGCCGTGCTGACGACTGCATCGATCTAGCCAGTCGGCCTCGACGTTAGTCTTCCAGGATTCAGCATTCGCTGCACGCATGGCACCATCGTTTGCGGGTGTGGGTGTCGTCGGCCCTGCCGCACTGTCGTCGGGCCTGCTGACAGCCACGCCGATTAAACCAGGCAGTCGAATCGGTGTCTCTTTCTCCGAATCCACCCAGGCCTATGGCTGCACGGCAGGCCTGCAGCATATGGTTGTAGGCCTTGTCTGGGAGTGGGATCCCCGGGCCTCAGGAGCAGCACCCTGGCTAAGGGACCCTTTTTCGGCGCGAGTGTCAATGCTAGTGCTGACTTTCACACTTTCCGGTAATGCAGCCAGTGGCTGGTCGTCGTCGGATCCTTCGCAGCCTTCGCCTTCGGCTGGGGTGCGCATGAGCTGCACCTGCGCCTTTTGCTTTTTCGTTCCTGCCTTTAACCTTGCATGCTTCTGCTTGATCCTGTCGGTGGACAGTGTCGGTGGACAGTGTACTTTTACTCAAAATTCTATTCTACCTGTCTTCATCAACAGGTACCGGCTCCAATGATGTCGCCAACGCTTTCGCCACCTCCGTCGGCTCCAAGGCGCTGACGCTGAAGCAGGCCGTCATCGTGAGTCTTTTCAATCCCAAGCAGCCACCTTGCCAGCTGTCCCTACACATGCACTTGTGCAGCTCCTGATATGCTGATCCAGAACGCTGGCAGATATTACAACACACAATTGCCAACTTATCACCCCGTCATCTGCCGCACGCAGATCGCTGCCATCTTCGAGTTCGCCGGTGCCCTGCTGCTGGGCCGCGTCAACACCAACGTCATTGCCGGCGGTATCGCCAACATCAATGCCTTCACGCAGACGCCCGAGATCTACGCGTGCGTCGCCCACGCTGTGCATCTGTGTGACCGTGCAGCGCAAGCAAGAAGGGGACAATGGCACTGTTGACAGCCAGCTGCTACATCTTTCTCAGTGTCTGAATACGCGCCCGACCCTGAAGCCCCTCCTGAAATAACCTTGTGTGCGCTGCCGCAGGTATGGCATGGTGTGCGCGCTGGCCGTTGGCTTCGTCTGGCAGGGCTTTGCCTCCTTCATGGAGCTCAATGTGTCTGCCACACACTCCATCAGTGCGCCTTTTCTCCCCTGATCCACAATCGTCTCGCGAGCCAGTGCTTGAGCCAAGGAGAACAGCATGCACCAGCACAGCGCAGCCGAGTGTTCTGCCCGCCGCCAGACGGCTTACTTGGTGTCGTCAAGAACCTGAGCGCTGACTGGGAGCCATCCCTCCACGCAGTCGGTGGCATCATGGGCTTCGGTCTGGTGCACGCCGGCAAGGACGGCATCATCTGGGCGCAGCGCGATCCGGGAGCCTTCCCGCCCTACAAGGTGCGCACGCTCTGCATGTCTGCCCACTGACCGAAGCTTCCCACTGCTGCAGAGACGTGTGAAAGGCTTACTGCTATGTATGCTGCAGCCTGCACCTGCATCCGCCACTCGTTCAGCATCTCAATTTGACCTACTCCAGCGCCCGACACGTCTCCAGCCACCTGCTAGCCAATCTGCTTACCAACCGGCTAAACCGTCGATCCACATGATTTGCAGGGCGTTGTGGCCATTATTTTTTTCTAGTTCGTGTCGCCGATCCTGTCGGGCGCGCTGGCCGCGCTCATCTTTTTCAGCGTCCGCTTCTTCGTGCTGCGCCGCAAGAACGCCTACAACCTGTCCTTTTGGATCCTGCCATTCTTCGTTCTCTTCACCGTCTTCGTCAACATGTGCGCCTCAACACACCCCCACTTCCATCAAGCTACCTTTTCCGGAATTTAGCTGTTTTGTTCATGCTTGCTGTTTTCTCAACTGCTGTCGTGCAGAAGAGTCTGTGGCACAGTGCACATGTCGAAGCATCTTGCGGCACCTGCCTGCTGATCTGCTCTGTGGAGCACCAGTTCATGCAGCCACCAAGCCGTGCATCTGACGTGCCTCACCTCATTCCCTGCAGGTACTTCGTGTTCACCAAGGGCGCCAAGAAGCTGCTCACCTCCGAGAACGACAGCTGGACCGACGCCAAGGCCGCCTGGATCGCCGCCGCGTGCGCCGCCGCCGTCTTCATATTCACCGCCGCAGTCTTCATGCCACTGCTCAAGTGGTGCGCACAGTCTCATTTCACCTTGGGCTGACACAAACAGCCAGTGCAGGCTCCCTGGCGTCCGAGTGCAAGTTTCCCGGCAATGCGCCTCAGCAGTGCAGTCTTTCCAGTTTGACGTGTTTCTCTCAGCAGTTGAAACTGGAGTCGACGTGAACTGCAACACCGCATCGCAGGTGGACCAACAAGAAGTACGACTCCGAGGGCAAGGAGATCATTGCGGAGATCCAGGACACCGAGAAGGGCTCCGGCGGTGTGGAGGAGGCGCTTGAGGACGACCGCAAGGTCAACTTCCTGGTGCGTTTCCATCTCTCATGCTCTGCCTACTCTTTTGTTCCCCTTTTCCCCTGACAATCTGCTGCATCAGGGGTTGCAGGGCTGAGCAGCTGTTCCAAACACGGGTGTCACACCAGCAGCAGGCCATCGCGGTGCCTGAACAAGCGTAAATTCCATGCCCCCAAAACCCTAAACCCTAAACCCAATGTCTGGCGCCTCCCGACCCAAACCTCGCCGTGCCGCAGTCCCGCGCCAAGTCTGCGGCGATGCACGGCATGACTGTCGACGTGCACGATGCCACCAAGAACGACCAGCGCACCGCCGACATCCACGCCAACGCCGAGATCTTCCAGCCGCGCGTCGAGTACGCCTTCTCCTACCTCCAGGTGAGACTTCCTTCTCCGAAACTCTTCTTTTCCTGTACCTTCCTTTCGTGTCGTTGTGCGTTCTGCTCACTGCCTCTACCTGCGGCTGCAGCCAGGCATTCTCAACTGCCGTCTTTGTTGCTTGGGCCTGCTTGTGACAAGGGGACCTTGCTGTGTTTGGGTGGTCATTCAGCACTTGATGCACCTGACGATTCGTGCTGACGATTCGTGCTGCCTTCTCACAACAGGTCTTTTCCGCCTGCGCCGTCATCTTTGCGCACGGCGCCGGCGAGGTCGGCTACATGGCTGGGCCACTGGTACGCGACCTTTATAGATCTGTACAGTTGCATCCTACCCATCGCAGATGTGTATTGCTTGGCTGCTGATAGTGAGTTTGTGTATTGAGGAGTGAAGCTGAAACCGCAATGACCCCTGGTCAGCTGGGTGCGTGCGCGGCCTGAAGACAATTGCTGATTTGTTTACGGATCACTCTCTGCTGACTGCATCGCTGATCTGTTTTTAGGCCACTATATGGGACGTATACAACAAGGGGACCCTGAGCAAGACCGTCAAGCCCCCGATCTGGGTCATCCTCATCGGCGCGCTGGGTCTGGTCACCGGGCTCGCCACCTACGGTTACAACGGTAAGCGCCCTGATGCAGTGCTCAGCAGATGGGCCCGAATCATCACAGTCACATCTTTACTGCCGCCAGCAGAAGTGGCGGCGCCGCTTGCTGCCTGTTTATGTCTGCCCTTGCCTACTGTGAGCTGCTGTCTGCCATGTCTGCCTGCCTGCTGATGCCGCCGTCCAATTGCCGAGCTTGTCCATTATCCATCGGACTCTCTCCGACACCTGTCTTGCTCGATTCTACAGTCACCCGCGCCATGGGCGTGCGCCTGGCCAAGCTCACCCCCACCCGCGGCTTCTCCGCTGAGCTCGCCACCGCCGGCATCATCACCATCGCTGCCCAGTGCGTCCTCCTTGCCGGCCGCTGCTACTGTTGCCGCTGCTTGCCTGTCCCTAGATGCCCTCGCCTAGCATGTGCGCGCGATCTGAGCAGGCCTTACTAAGCAGCCTGAGTGTTTCCATCGCCCCAGTGCTTTCATGGTTCGCCACGGCTCTGCAGACCATTTTGCATGTCTGTGCCGTGTTCTCTCCACGTCTCCATGTACAGTCTGCTCCGTGTATCACAGTCGCCACCACAGGCGTCCATCTCACTCGGCACACATTTGACATCGTCTCGTGCATCTCACCTGCAGGTACGGCCTCCCCACCTCTTCCAGCCAGTGCATCACCGGCGCCATCATGGGCGTCGGCCTGCTGGAGGGCGTCAAGGGCGTCAACTGGGTCGTCTTCCTGCGCCAGTTTGCGTCCTGGATGGCGACGCTGCTGCTGGTGCTCGCACTCACCGCCGCGCTGTTCGCCCAGGTCTGCACCCTTGACTCACCTCGCAAAGAACGGATGTGCACACCGCCGCTGGCGTGGCGCATTGACGACCTGACAGCTGCTGCTGCCAGAGATGGCAGCGGTGATGCATGCACCAATCCATCCCCTCTGCATGTCATTCCCTATGCTTATGTTTCCTCCATCTCTGCTGCGATGTGTCACTGTGATCCCAAGCGCCTTATCGGATTAGTAATGTGTTGGTTGCCCATTGCGCCGCAGGGTGTGTACGCCCCGTCAGAGATCGACAGCGAGTCCGTCATCGCCTACGAGAACAACATCAACAACCTCACAGGCACCATTCTGAAGAACTACAAGTGCGCGCCCTCGCAGCGCATTTTATTCCAATTGGTTTTCTGTCGTCATGTGCGCTCTGGTGCCTGCCGCCCCTCACTTGCCCTGTGCATCTGTCAGCGGCGGCAGCACCTCTGCGTGCTGCACAGACAAGTTGTTGCTGCCAGTAGCACCCCACACCAGAGCCTACGTCCTGACTGTGCGCCCTCTTCTGCCCTGCAGCACCACGCTGTACGCGTTCCGGGCCCCTGCGGTGGCCGGCACCCTGCCGCAGCTGTCTGCCGCAGACTGGACTGCGCTCAACGCCTCCATCGGCGACGCCGCCAAGGTCGTGAAGCAGAACGTCAACGCCACCAAGCAGGGCACAGGTGTGTTCCCGACATGCATGCTTGTTGTTGTTGTTGTTTCGCAGTGCGGACTGGTCCCCATCTGTTGATTGCCTGTTTGAAATCTGTACACCGTGCACATGCCGGCAGCCCGTACACCATGCACATGTCAGCCCACCACGCAGCCCTACCAATGCCGTCGTTCTGCCAGCACCGCGCAGCGCGGCTGCAGCGACCAGACCGCGCCTGCTGTCCATGTGCCAGACCGCGCCTGCTGTCCATGTGCCAGACCGCGCCTGCTGTTCATGTGCCAGACTGCGCCTGCTGTTCATGTGCCAGACCGCGCCTGCTGTCCATGTGCCATCACTGATGCCTGATGCACACCTTCCTCCTGTTCCGCAGCCACGGTCGACTCGACCCTGGGCGAGCTATACGGCGCGCTGCAAATCCTGCAGGAGTACACCATCAATGCGCTCGGCCAGACCGATGTGTACCCCGGCTCCCCAGCGTGCACAAACCCCACCGGCGCCGCCAACGTGGCGTGCACTGCCGGTCTCAACCTGACCGGCGCGCAGATCACCAAGTATGTGGCCCCATGAGCGGCTTCAGCACTGGATGCCTCCAGCGGTTGTTGCTCGCGTGGGAGTAGCAGCGGGAATCCGCCGCGGCGGGTACGTCGCCCTGGGCATGAGTTCCACGCCTGGACAAAAAAAGGCGCAAGCAGCTGCGGGTCTCAGCTGCGGGGCGCTCGCCGCTGGCACCTGCCAGTAGATATGTAATCCCAAAACAATTCGTCCATTCCGGGTGGGTGCGCCCCCCGCGGGGTTCAGGGAAGTCTACACAACTACTGTGCGGCAGTCGCAAAATGCTTCTGGCGGCAGTCGTACAAACCGAAGTTTTGCTGCAGATGAAGCTGCAGATGAAGGGGAAATGGGGATGTTAGAACCTCATACGAATCTAGGGAAGTCGTGCCAAAGTTGTGTTCTAGGCTCTTTATCGAAGTCAGAGGTCTTAATTGAATGTGCCGAAGCAGTGCCCCGCTGAAGATGCTCACACTCCAGACTCGAATCGACCTGGAAGTTGTTATCGTTTGGTTTTGTATACTCGCAAGGGATGGTAAAATCTTAAACCGATCTCCACCTGGCGAAACTCAAAACGCACTCACCTGCCTCACGTTCTCACCACTGCAACGTAAACAGCTGCGGCACACGCGACGGCGTTCCCTCGTCGCTGCTGCTGCCAGCCTCGTCCACCATTTCCGGCTGCAAACCTCAGGGGGGTTCAAAAGCCCCTCTATGAGCCAGTGCTCAGAGCGCTAAGTGTATTGGATGGTGGCCGCATGATTTGAGGCGGTGTAATGTTTTGAGGTGACACACAAGAAGGGGTTTCGCACAACCACTTCCCTGTGGATTACTCAGGACGCACGTCACACGCTACAGTCATCAAAACATAAGCCTCGCCGCGGGAGTGCCCAAATCTCAACATGTGAAGTCAACTGCGACGTCTGGTCGCCTGCTTGCCGTTCCACAGCTGCAGCACACGAGATCATGTACCCGTTCCCCGATGTGTTGCTCGCCGGATCCCTGGCCGATCTGCGACGATCAAGCGCCCCAACATCGCGGCCGCGCCATGGTCGCCGCCGCGCCAAGCTCATCGCGGGCCTTCGTAGCCGATGCCCATGCAGACGAACTTGATCTGCAGCGCCGGAACGATCACAGGATCAGCGCCGAACACACGCATCACGCTGCGCAGGGAGGCTTGTGTGTGGGTTTAGGGTTTAGGGTTTGTGCGCAGCTCCCGCTGCGCAGCAGCGGGCCAGCGGCTCACGGCTGGCAGCGGTGCCGCCTGCTGCCGCGGGATTAGCAGCACCGGGGACTACCACGCCTGTTCCCGACGCCATGGGGCGCGCTGTCAGTGAGTCGGCACAGAATGCTCCCACCTGACACGGAAACAACCGCTGCCTTGGCAAACAAACAGGCCATCCCCTTCCCTCCTATGGACCCTGGGTGTGCCGGACAGGCCGTCGCACCTCCAGGAACTCGGCGATGCCGTACTTGGACTGCTCGCGGCCGAGGCCCGACTCCTTGATGCCGCCGAAGGGCGCCGCCGGGTCGGTGATCGACGTCTCGTTGCAGCCGATCATGCCGTAGTCCAGCGCCTCCGCGACCCGCCACGTGCGCGCCAGATCCTGTGTGGCGCACATGACATCATGTCGGAACGACTGGTTGCAGCGAGCGTTGCCTCGGTAGACTGAGATCGAACATGCCGTGGTCCACCGCCTCCGCCACACGCCGCGCGCGCGCCAGGTCCTGTCCATTGCGCCGCGATGAATCAGCAGCGGAAACGTCAAGGATGCGCCCGTTTCTGGCACAGGTCGTGCCGTAGTCCGCCGCCGCCGCCGCCGCCTGCCAAGTGCGCGCCAAGCCCTGTTTCAGTTTTGAGGCACCAGTATCAGTGGGAACAACGTAGATGAGAGAAAATGCTGAAATTGTGAATTGGGGTGCACATCATGCCGTGGTCCAGCGCCTCCGCCACCCGCCACGTGCACGCCAAGCTTAGTTTTGTCATGCGTGATTATGTGATCTCAGACTTTAGAGGCGCGCGCCTTGGTGTAGTAGTAGGCGGCGAGGCCGTACTCGGTGTCGTTGGCCAGCTTGATCGCCTCGTCCTCCGTTTCGAACTTGAAGATGGGCACCTGCGGCAGCGCATGGGCAGGGGTCACTCAGCGCTCAGCGCCGCAAGTCGATTCGAATGGACCGCATATTCGGGGACACGCATCACAGTAGCACAGCGAGAAGGTCCGGGCGGATGCGCAGAAATGTAAGCCGGAAGAGCAGAAGAAGAGCAGGCCTCACCGCGGGGCCAAAGGTCTCCTCGCGGAAGATCTTCATGTCGATGGTGGCGTCACGCAGCACCGTCGGCTCGTAGAAGTTGCCCTTGGCCAGGCCGCCCGGCATGCTGGGCCGCTTGCCGCCCGTGATCGCCTTGGCGCCCTTTGCCACCGCGTCGTCCACGTGGCCCACCACCTGGGGATAAAAAAATTGTTTTTTGTAAAATTTTGTAAAATTGTTTTTTGTAATTTTTTTTTGTAAAATTGAGGCGCGAGGAATGAACAATCGAGATCCGCGTTGTCGTGGAGACCGACAGATGGCAGGCAGGTGGTCATCTGCTATGGCGGAGTGCCCTTGGCGACCGGCTTGCCGCAGTCGTGCGTGTCGGCGCAGTCGTACATGTCGGCTTGCGGCAGTCGTGCATGTCGGCGCCTCAGCGCCAGCCAGTCATCGCTCACCATGCTCGTGTGCTTCGAGGCAAGCGTTTGACGGGGGCTCTTGACCTTGCTGAGAAAGGCTCCCGGAATTTGATCTGCAGTATCATCACTCGACGACAAAGGCGGCAGCTGTTGGGGGCCACGCTCGCGGTGCCGTTCACCAGCACGCCGCAGGCTTCGGCACGAGCGCGGTCTATGCGGCAAAAGTTGGACGGCAATGCAGCTTCGTTACATCCACATGGGTGACGGCGAAAAAGGAGGTGCGGGACTCCATGGTAGTGCCGTCCGCCAGCCTGTCGCTGTCGACTTCAATCGAGTGGGCAGCATTGGAGCGTGTTGCGCTGATGACGGCAGAATGAGAAGCCCACCCGGCCGACGACGGCAGGGGAGACGAGTTGGCCCATAGTGGTGCCCGTCCACCAGCCCGTTGCGCTCGAGCTCCCGATTGGACCTTTTTTTTGAGATTGAAGCGTTCACTGGCGTCTTAAGAGGGGGATGAGGAGCACACCCGGTCGACGGCGGCAGGGGAGATAAGTGGGCCCATGGTGGTGCCGTCCACCAGCCCATCGCCGACCTTGAACTTTTCGACTGCCTCCTTCACCGCGTCGCAGAATCGGTCGTAGATGGCCGCCTGCGCGCGGGGTACTGGAGTTCAAAAATTCAAATTTCAAAATTTCAAAAGTTCAAAATTCGATAATTCAGGCTTTGCACTGCAGCGCTGCCACGAGAAGAACTGCGTCAGGCCGCTGCAGAACCTGAATGTGGATACGCGCCTGCTCGCGACAGCTTTCAGTACATGTCGAACGAATGGTGGACTGTGTGTGACATTGACGCGTGCACAGCAGGGGCGTATGCTCTGCCTTCAGCCCAAAGCAGGCAGCAGGCATGCGGATGATAGTCGTGCTGGCCGCAGCAAGCAAGTGTCAAGCGCGCCAGAGTTGGTGCCATGTACGCAAACACCAGCAACACACATGCCACACTGCCGCAGTGGCGTGCAACGGCAGCCACATGCAGCAAGAGCTGGACTGGCTCCTCAACAGCTCCATGAGAGCGCCGCACCGCAACGTACGAGGCTACCACACAGTCTACTTCTGCACCCTTCCCAGATCCTCAGCCCTACGCATGAGACCCTGAACACAGCCCTGACCCCACCTGCACGAAGGTGCGGTTGGCGCAGATGCAGGTCTGGCCGGCGTTCCGGAAAGCGGAGGCGACGACGCCCTTCGCCGCCAGCTCCACATCCGCGTCGTCAAACACGATGAACGGCGCGTTGCCGCCCAGCTCCAGGCTCACCTGGTGCGCAAGGAGAGAACAGGCCGTTCAGGATAGAAAGAGAAGATGATACAATGGGATGCAAAGAAAGAAGATGATTCTTGCATCCTTATGGCCCGGATGCGCAGCTTGACAGCAGGGTTTACCAGGGAGGCCTCCCAGCAGTCATTGCAAGCGCTGAGGCACTCCCGACCAGCTTCGCAATCTCGCAATCAAACCCTTCTCGGCTCCAACGGCTTTGCAGGAAGGAGGAAGCAGGGCGTATTCACCTTCTTGACGGTGTCGGCGGCCTGCTTCATGAGGATCTTGCCGACGGCAGTGGAGCCTGTAAACCCTATCTTGCGCACATCATCGCTCTTCATCACTGTCTCCGCTGCGAGGAGGAGGCGAAGTCAGTGTCAGCATCCAGACCATGCCCTCAAGGAGAGCAGTCGGCGCTGCTCCAGGGTGGGACCAGACGGATCGCAGGCTCAGCCAGCCGCCCGCCGGTGCTGTGAAACAAGCTGCCGCAGGCCAGGTAGAACAGTCCTCCGGACTCCTGACACGCAGAGTGGACAGGCGACGCCAGGCCAGGTGAAGCGGCGAGACTCGCGGGTGATCAAATGCCAAAGGCGCACTGATGATTTTGGAGTCGCCAGTGAGCACATTGAGCACGCCGCCGGGCACCCCTGCGCGGCGGGCCAGCTCCGCCAGCGCAAACGCTGTCAGCGGCGTCGACTCCGCCGGCTTCAGGATCACCTGCGTAGGGTTTATGATTCAGGATTTAGGGCAGCGCGTCTGTTCGTGCAAGGGCGCTCATGATGCAGGGCTCACCTACTGCGAGTGTCGCGTGGACACGAGAGCGAACAGAAGTCTCTGGCGCTGGTTTGACACAGGGATCCGGCACCAGCAACAGGAGGCACAATAAATGTAAGCGTATGGAGCCACACACCGCCAGCATCTGGCAGCGGAGTGCGCGCGTCAGTTTTGTTCAAATTGTCAGTTTTGTTTGGTCTGAAGCGCGCCGGGCAGCCGGCGGCGATGGCGGGCGACGCCTTGCGCGTAATCATGGACATGGGGAAGTTCCAGGGGGTGACCGCGTACACGACGCCCACCGGGTCCTTGATCACCACGAACTTCTTGTCGCTGCTCGGCGCCTGCGGGCGCCGCGCGAAAGGGACGAGACTGTCAGCCTGGGCAGGCTATTGGATGGGGGTTAGGGTTTAGGGTTTAGGGTATGTGTACCCTACATGTGCCCACGGCTGGCTCGTGACCGCGCCACAGCAGCGCTCGACTGAAGCCTGTGCCAGCTTCGCCGTGGCGCGACGCCGGCAGCACGCATTTGCCTGCTCAGGTGGCGGGGTCAGCTGACGTGCATGCACTTCTCAAGCGCTAAACCCTAAAACCCTTATAGCGCACCGGAATGATGTCGCCGTAGATTCGCTTGGCCTCCTCAGCGAACCATTCGATGGAGCCCGCCCTGCGCACAGCCAGTCAGGCGCCTCACATGGTGCTAATTAGGAGTGCTTTTCCACCAGCGCGCTTGGCTCCCCCAGCTGCACCATTGATGCGTAGCGAGGCGCAGCCGCGTTGCCGGTCTCAGGTGAGGACAAACACTGTTGGCACGCGGTTTGTCGTCGCACGCACCCGCCGGTGGCCTCCGCCTTGGCCTCCTTGACCGGCTTGCCAGCTTCCGCGGACATGATGATGGCGATGTCGTCGAGGTTGTCCATCACCAGCTGGTGCCACCTGCGCGCAGTGCGACAGGTCAGCTCGTGATGCGCATGAGGTGCTGTGCCAGAAATCCAGGGTGTTCGCACGCTGTGCGCCAGCGGATGCGCCCAGCAGCCGCCTGCCGCGGGTTTCGAAGGTGTGACACGCATCTGGCGTGATAGATCCCACACACCTTGCAGCGAGCCTGAGGTCCCGCAAATATCCAGACGGGCAGCAGGTTTTTGGTCAGCCGTAGTGCCGGAAGATGTGTCGCACAGTGATCGTGACCTGTTCAGAATAGCTGATCCACTTGGAGCTGACACATTGCAGAATAGAGAGCAATGTGACATAACGCACTTCTTCATGACGTCGGCGCGCTTCTTCGCGGGCTGCGACTTCCACATCGGGAACACCGCATTTGCCTCAGCAATGGCGGCGCGCGTCTCAGCGGCGCCAGCCTTCGGCACCTTGGCCAGTACCTCCTGGGTCGCCGGGTTGAGCACCTGCGATGCATTGGTGTGTGAAAACGCTCACATGCTGCTGCCAGGGCATACTGCGCATCGCCAGTCTGGCACACCCTCGCATAGCTATTGTGGCTCGCCGAGGCCCGAATGCCGCAATGGTATGGGTTCAATGGGTTCTGAATCATGCAATTTTCAGTTTCAGTCACGGCACCCGCATTATATCAGGTTTGTGCACCACTCACGAGGGCTGACTGTGCATGATTCCGAAACAACACAGGTGCACTCACATCAACGGTCTCGCCGCTGGCGGCATCGATCCACTGGCCTCCCACGAAGATCTGCTGCTTCAGCAGCTCGGGGTCCTTCAACCTCGCTTTCAGGGCCTCCATCGCGGGTGTGCTTGCTGCAGCAAAGCAGCGAAAATCAGATACCCGGAACGCTGTGTCCGGCAGGAAGCTGGCCGAGAAGACGTTACTGCTGTCAATGAAGCTGTAGCGCAATGCGTGCGGCGCGAAGGCGCGACCTAAGCGACACAAGCTGCTGACATGCATCAAGTGCACAGGTGCGGGAGAGCTCCTTTTGACATGCGATGTGCGGCGAGGGCACGAATAAAGACGTGCTTGCGGTGTAGCATAAGCTGGCATGGCGTGGGCTTGAAATCTTATTACGCCGGTAGTCGTAACTTTGAAGCAGCTGCTTACGTGGAATCTGGATTGCCGGGAAAAGGGTGGACAAGCGGATTGTAGACAAACATGCAGGGGTGCCTGTTACGTTCAGTTGTTTTTGCACAGCACCCGACACCCTGACTGCTTCACGGACTATACTCAGCCATTGAGAGCCGCACGGCCGCGCCGAAGCGTCAGGAGCCGCAGACTTTGTTGACAGACAACACACTCTGAGTGCAGTGCAGCTGAGTTGCAGAGCACGCAGCAGCGGCCCAGCCCCTTGGCACCGAGCTCGAGCCGCCTTGCGCGGCAGCTGGTGGCGTCAGCCAGTCAACGGCGAGACAGCAAGCAGTAAGTTGTAGCGAGGTTCGAAAGCGCAGTGGCGGCAGCAGCTGCGGCAGCCGGGCACGCCAAGCCAAGTCACGATGGCGGCCCACTACGACGAGATTGAGATCGAGGATATGGAGTGGAACGAGGAGCTGGACGCCTTCACGTACAGCTGCCCCTGCGGCGACCTCTTCCAAATCACCATGGTGCGACGCGCTCACATTGCGGGCAGATCGCAGCTGCTGTTGGGTTATGTGGCTGCTGTCATTGCGCACGCTCCATTGATGAAATCAGGGCCACGGAATTCTGTCAGAGTGCAGGACCGCGTTACTGTCCAAAAAGCGATCGACTGGGCAAGCAACATCCTGCGGTGCAAGGCGTCCTGTCGTTGCGCTGCACAGCTGCAGAGTCACGTCAGCCAACGTTCACAACGAGGTGCATGCGCAGGAGGAGCTGGCGCGTGGCGAGGAGATCGCACACTGCCCCAGCTGCTCGCTGACCATTGTGGTCATATATAACTCGGTGCGCTGTTGCTGTCGCTACATCATCGAATAGATGCGACCTGCTGCGTGTGTGTGTCTTGCGATATACTGCATGTGTGTGTCTCACACCGAGAGAACGCTGGCTCGATTGTAATGTGGTATCTGGACCAGAAACTATTGCTGAACATCTAATGTACGCATTTTGCAGGAGGACTTCCAGGATGCGGCGCCGCCAGCAGCGGACACCACCACGCCGCCACCCATGATCGCGGCGGCGTGAATGACAGCGGCGGTAGAGCTGCCAGCGCCACGCTGGCACCCATCACGGCGGCGGCATGAAAAGCAGCGGTGGCTTGAGCAGCAGTCACGGCGGCGGCCTGCACCGCGGCGGCGGCGGTGTGAGCTGCCATCACGGTCGCGGCGTGAACTGCAGCGACGGCTTGTTCGGCTGCGTCGGCCGAAAACAGCTGCGGCTCTAGCTACCTCGGCGGCTTTGAGACCCCGCTGTAGCGGCTCAAGTGCCGTGACGGGGGCGCGGCCCTGCGGCGTCATCACCAGGCGTGCGGCAGATCCGGCGTGAATGCGCCCGGTCGTGGCAGGGTCTGCAAGCGGCTGCCGGTCTTCTCGGGCAGGGGGTTGCACAGAGAGATGCTGGTTTGCATCTTGCACGCAATGACCTCCCAGATTCAGACGAGCAGAGGAGCAAGGAAGTGATTTGGCGCTGGTGTGACGATGCGGCGCAAGGAAGCAAGAGCGGCTGCTCTCGTTGTTGCTTTCGCCGCTGGATGTGTATCAGACTTCTGCCCTGCTGATTTGGACGAATTTGCAGGAATGAGGCATGCTCATGGGCACACCCTGGAACCTCATACCGAAGCTGCCTCGAATTTGCCAGGGATTCAACCCTGGTCTCAACACAGGGAGGTGGGAAACCAATGTCGGATGAGAATGCCTATCAAATCTTAATGGACGTGGCTGCACTCCAACGACTTTCACATAATCTGTGGAGTGACACAAGATCTGCAGCTGCGACCATGCGCCACCTCTGCTAGCCACCCACGGCCAGAAGTTGTTTTCAACCAATGGTGCACGTCATCCCCGCAGCACGCCGCCCCAATTGCAGCGTTTCAGCCGCACTCCTGGTCTGCACCAAAGCGCTGGCGGCGCGCCGGACATCCGGGCCGCGGCGGTCCTCTGACACTGCAGCAGCGTTCGCGGCCCCGCCCTTCCTTTCACTTGTGTCTCTCAGGCTGCAGCGGCGGCCTTGCAGGCCTCGACGCGGTCGATGAGGCGCTGCGCGCGGACGACCGCCGCCTTGCGAGCGGCACGCACCGCAGCGGGCGTCTCGCCACCGTCAGGCGCCCGCACGCCGTCCAGCGTCAGCATCACCTGCCGTGGCAGCTCTGCAGCGTTGAGGCGTTCTCTCGCGTGCAACGATGACATGCGATGCCGACGCAATTGCACAGCAAGCAAGCTGCGACACTCCTCAGCCAGAGGGGGGGGGGGGGGGGGGGGGCGCCGCCCGAG
>JAABUL010002761.1_pt1 | contig 28158 bp, 3 predicted proteins | sample 5559151 | NCBI WGS metagenome assembly JAABUL01 (sample SAMN10711876, study PRJNA513368) | rock metagenome | isolation source: Antarctica rocks | place: Antarctica: Victoria Land, Pudding Butte sud
AATTAATTAATAATTTAATAGAAATAATTAATCTATTTAATTTAATTAATAAATATAGTAGATTGTTTTTATATTATATATTACTATTGTATATTATCTAAAAAATAATTAAAAATCTAAATTTAAACTTATTTTATACTATTTTTAGTATTCTTAATATTCTTAACAATTTAATTTAATTTAATTTCTAATATTAAAACTAAGAATTAAGTTAGATCGAATTAATTTAATTCTAAAATAATAGAAATTAAATCGAGTTTTAAATCAATTTCTAATATTAAAACTATTAAATTAAATTAATTTCAAAGGTTGAAATCGAAACTTAATCTAACAATTAATCTAGTAGTTATAAAATTAATATTAGATAGTCTTCAAAAACTTTACTTAGCAAATATTATTCATCTTTAATTTAATCTTAAATCTACTTTTTAATTAAATATCTAACAATTAATCTATATAAAGTTAGCAAAATAAATAAGAGAGTAAACAAGAAGATTGTTAATATAATAGACAAGAAGAAAATATTGCAAAAAATTAAATTTTAGATATTTTAATCTTTTTAGATATAATTAGAGATACAAATAAAGATCAATTCTAAGTATATAAAAGATATATTTTAGATTTAAATTTATATCGAAAGATCGATAAGAAAATACAATAAATTTAATAATAAGAAGACGAAAAATCAAGTATCTTCTATAGACTTTCTTAGATTGTTAATTTAATTTGTTTATAAGATTGTGTAAGATGCAAGTGCATCTACTTCTTGCTAGCGCACTAAGATATAAAAGACGTAAGATATAATAGACTTGTATTACTATATTTTAATTATATAGAATAGATAGTAGTAGAACTAATTGTTAAAGAACAATAAGAGACAAACTTTTTTTCTATCTAATACTTGCTATAACGTACAAGTCTATTTTTTGCTATTTAACTAGAAAGAGATAGTGTGCTATTTGAGATTTCTATAGATATTCGAGATTACGTACTTTGCTATATCTTAAAACGCTAGAGCATTAAGAGCGCTATAATATTACAATTATCTTCTCTCTTAAAGTACTAATTCTTAATAATATAAGAAGCTATATTAATCTTATTAAAGCAAAGATGCTTGCTAAGTATTAATATTGCAAAAACTTGTTAAAAATCTCTTTAAATCTCTTTGAAAATTAGAAGAAAAAGAGTCTTTTATCTAATAGAAATAAATTTATACTTTAATTTAACACAATTTATAGAATAATATAATAATAACAATAATAGTTTATAATATATTATTGCTTTGTTGTTTGTTGTTATTAGAATTTTAAATAAAATTTAAAGTAAAATTAATATTGCGCAAGTATTAGATAGATTATAAATATAAATATTGTTGTTTCTCTTTTCTTTTTTTTCTTTTTTTCTATATTTTTTTTAATTGTAGTTGCTTTATTATTGTAAATAAACTATTGCAAAAACAATAATACATAAAACTTATATATATAGTACAAATCTTAAATTAATATATCTTTTGCTTCTTTTTTTTCTATCTTTTTAACTATATTTTTTAAAAAATTGAGAAAATAAAAGAGTGAACAATTTTAATATTTTATTGTTTGCAAAACTAATATATTATAGTTTATAATAATCTTTTGTGCATAACTTGTATAAACAAATATAAATATATTTGCAAAAAAAGAAATATTTATACTTGTTGCAAAAATTTTTATTGCAAATTAAATTATTGTATTGCAATAAATTTTACTTGCATTTACAATATAACAATTATTAATATTTACTAGTTTGTTAAATACTTTTAAAATAATATAAAAGATTTTGTTATTAATTATTGCAAAAAACTTAAAATAAAAAATACAATTTCTAGATATATAGAATATATACAAAAGAGTATAGTTCGCGCAATAAAAAGTTAACAACGCAATAGAAAATTTATTTTATTAACAAGAAATTTAATTTAATTTTGTATTTAACAATTTAAATAAAATTTAATTCTTGCTTAAGAATATTAAGTTAAACTTAAACAAAAACTTGCAAAAACAAAAATAATTCGAAATAAAATTTTTGCCAAAATACAATAGCTAATTAATCTACTTTTTAAAAAAATATTAAAAATAAATATTTTTATTTGCTCTTTAATATTTTATTAATATATATTCAAAATTTAAAATAAAATAAAAATAAAAACAAGAACAAATTGTTAACAAAAACCAAAAAAATAAAATTAAAACAAATTATTTTTAAGTTTGTTATTAATTTAAATAAAATAAGTTTAAGAGATTTTTTTGCAAAGTTTTACAATTTTGCAACAAAATCTTTTAGCAACTCTAAGTTGTTAACAAAATTATTAAATAAAAATATAATAAATTTTTATTTTTATTTTGTTTATACTTTACTCGCTTATATATTTTTAAAAAATAAAAAATACAAAGATATATATAGATAGCAAGAGCAAATCTATAGCAAAAATAAAGAAAATTGTGCAAAAAAAAATTCTTTGCAATTTGTTTTTTTTAAAATAATATAAATACTTTAAACAATTTTAAAGATTTGTTTATAATTAATTTTAAAAAGTTTAACAATTTATTTTTAAATAAGTTCGAGAATTTTCTCTAGTTATTTTAAAATAAATTTAATAAAAAATTAAAAGTTTGTTAAATTGTTGCAATATATTGTCGACTAATTAACAATAATAGAATAGCTTTGTTTTTAAGTTATATTTTAAGTATTTATATTAAAAAAGACAATTCTATTATTTTTAGTATCTTGTATAATAAAATAAAGAAATCTTTTTTTATAACTTAATTATACAACAATAATATAATAACAATTGCGCAATCTTTTATTAAACAAATTATTGTTAATATAATTGTTATTATTGCAATATATATTATACTATTTTTTTTGTTTTTGCTTATTATATACTTGTTTTTTAAAATTCTTTTGCAACTTATTAATTAGACTAATCGTTTAATTCTAATAGTTAAAACCGAATTGTATAAATTATAAAAATACTAACTATATTAGATTAAAACTTAATCTAATTAGATATAACTTTTGGATCGAGTTATAGATTTCGAGGAAAAATCGACTCGAACAATTAGTCTATTATTAATATTATCTAGAGATTTTTTTCTTAACTATTAATTATATTTTTTTTTTTAATTTATTTATTTAATCTTATTTTATATTTGTTTTTTTAACTTAATTTTATCTAGAATTTCTTTAATCTTTTATTAAATTTTGTTGTTAATAAGTTTTAAAATTTGTAATATTTATTTTGTCTACTTATTGTTAATACAATACAAATATAACTTTAGAAATAAAATATAAAAAGTATTATAAATTTAATAGATATTAAGTAGAATAAAACAATAAACTTATATTTTAATCTTATTTTTAATTCTAAACAATTTAATATACTTATACAATATCTTTTTGCTAAATCTCTTTTGCTTTAGATTTCTAGTTAAAAATATAACTAATTTTTTTACAATAAAGCTCTTTAATTTATATTTTTTATTGTAGTATTTTGTTTATTGCGCGACAATATTTTTAAAATATTTTGCTAAAACTTTTCTTAAATTATAAAACTATTTTATATATTTTTGTGCTAATAATATCTTTTTTTTAATAAAGTTGTTCTTAACTTTATAGTAGATCTTTAAGTAATAATTGTATATTAAATAGAACAACAAATTTTTAACTAAAATATAATAGCTATTGTTATAGATAAATTCTACTATTAATAATAGATTTGTCTATTTTATCTATTTAATATTAATATAAGTACAAAAATAATATTTAAAAATTTAATTTTGTTATTTAATTAAATTATTTGTCTAAAAATAAAAGATAATACTTAATTGTCTTCTAATCTATATATAAAAATATATTGCAAATTAGAAAATACTAGTAAAGATAGATTTTTTGTTGCTTATTATAATAGCTAATATTTCGAAATATAAAACAGTTTTATTAAAAAATATTTTTGTTAATTCTACAATATTAATTCTAATAGTTATAAATATATATTTAACTATTTTTATATAACAATTAATTGTTATAAAAATCGAGTTATATATAGTTTTATAATATTTGTTTAACAATAAATTTGTTACAAAGTTTATAATTTTTTTTTTATAACTTCTTTGTTACAAATAAGAATTAAAATTTATTATATAATTTATAATAAGAAATTTTAATATATTAATAAATATTATATATTTTAATATATATTTTTACTAAAATAAATTTAAAGTTTTCTTAATTTTAAAATATTTTGTTAAAAAGTTATTATAGTTTTTGCAAATTAATTTCTCTCTAATAACTATATTTTCTAAAATATAAAATAATTTGTTATATTTAACAAAAAAAATTTAATTTAGAATTTATATTTTTTGTTTGCAATAAAACAATTTTTTAATCTTAATTTAAATTTTTTCGATTTAAATTTTTTTAGTTTAAAGATTCTTTATTAAAAATCTTATTAATTTTTAAAAAAATTTATATAATTTCTCTAATATATTTTTAATTATTTTTTTAAAAATAACAATCTATATATTAATTAATTAAAATAGAGATACTAGTTTTTTAAAAACTTTTTTTCTACTTTATATTTGCAAAATCTTTATATTATTAGTAAATATTTTTGCTAATTGTAATACAAAAATTAGATTATTTAATATTTTTTGTTTGCTTTGTATTAGCAACTTTTTGTTAAACAATAATATTAGTTTATTTTAAAATACAAAAATTAAATTATTTAATATCTTTTATCTACTTTATATTCACAAATTTTTATTAAATAACAATATTAGTTTGTTTTGCAATATTAATAGCAATTTTATATTTAACAATAAGATCTTTTTATAATTAAAATATTTTAACAATCTATTTATTAAATTTTTTTTATTTAAATAATAAAAATTTTCGAAATTATAGATAACTAACTTAAGCGTTTAACAAACTTGTTTTAAGTTTAATTTCTTTTAATTTATAAATTTTGTAAAATTATTATAATTCAATTATATTTTTATAAAATAAATACTGCTTTTTAAATAGTATTTTTATTGCTTAAAAGCAATTATAATAATTAGTAGTTTCTAATTATATATTTTATAATTTTATTTTGTTAAAATTATCTTTTGCAATTAGAATACTATTAAATATTAATTTTTGTTATTATTTTGTTAACTTAGAATATTTGCAATAGCAAAATTAGATATATTAGTTTTTACTCTAATTTTTTTGTTTAAATTGTAGTAATAAAGTAGTAAAATCGATATAAAGATATTGCAAAACTAATAAAATATTTGCTCTATTTTATCTAATTAAACAAAAAAACTATATTTTTTGCTATTCTTATTTTTTTTTAATAGATTAGTAAGAAAAATAACTTTTTTTAAATAGCAATATATAAAATATTTATAAAAGTTTATAAAGTTTAAAAATATTTAAAGTTTGCAATAAGTTTTTAATTTAAATTATTTTTTAATTGTTTTAATTCTTTTTAAGTCTATCTATATATTTTCTAAAAATATAATAAATTTTAGAAATTTAATTTTTATAATATTAAATTTATATTTTTTTAGATTAATATATAGCAAATATTTGCAAAAATATTTTAGTATTTATTTAATATAGTATTAGTACTTTATTAAATTATTGTTATATATAAGTATATTATCTATATAGATTACGTAAGTTATATTAATTAGTTTTTTTAATATTTTATTAATATAGATCTAAAAAGTTCCAAATATATTTGTTAATTTAAATAGTATAATCTAATACTTAAAATATCTATAGTATATACAAAATATTGTTTTCTACTTATTATTATATTTAATACAAATACAATAGTAGATATTCTTTAGATTTTAAAACAATAAAATATTTTGCTTTATATAAATAATCTAGTATTTTTATAATTAGAAACAATAAATAACAATTTTTAATAGTAATTGTATTTAAATCTTTACAATTAATATATAAATATAATTTATTGTTCGATTTTAATATAAATAGAATAGAGATATCTATAAATAAAACTAAATTGATACAAGTATTGTCTAGTTAGTTGTTACTAGTTAGAATCTATCTAGCTAGTTGTTATCAATTAGAGTTTATCTAGCTAGCATTCGTTTCTAGTTTGATTATTAATTATTATACTATACAATTAGTTGTTTTGCTTGCTTTGTATTTACAACAATTGTCTTTCTTTTCGTATTGATTAATAGCTTTAATATTAATTTCGAAGACAAACAACTCTTATTGTCTAAATTATTGCATTAATTGCTAAGCGTTGTCAATTATTATCTTTTTCGCTTTTGTTCGAACGCATCGACGCAAATCTTAAGTGTTTAAATTCTTACATTAAATACTTATTTTATCAAAATTATTAACTAGCTTATTGTATTAACTTTAGACAAATATTAACAACAATATTGTTAACATAGCTTATTTAGCGTCTTTTTAATTATTTAGTGTTGTGTTTCGAGCTTTTGTCGTAAACTAATATTTATTATTAAGAAAATTCTTTCAAATATTTTTGTAGCAAACTAGACAATTGTTAAGCTAACAAATGTTAAAAATCTTTCTTAATTTGCTTATTAACTTCTTGTTTTTGCAAAAACTAGTTATTTTTTTAAATCTTTTTTGTTCTTATTTATTATCGAACTAGCTAAGAAGCTATTTTGACAAGTTTTATCTTTTGTTTTTGTAGAATTAAAAGAACAACAAAGCAATAGAAAAGCTAATTAATTATTTATTTAATTATTAAAATAAGCAATTGATAAAATCTTACTTCGAAAAGTTATAAAGAAATTTATCGTATTAGTTGACAATTAAATATTAAACTCGAACAATCTCTTTATTGCTAAGACTTTCAAGTCTAAAGCTTTTTCTTTTATAAATATTGCTAAGATGTTTAAGTCTAAATCTTGTTCTTTTGTTAATTTAATATTTTTAGACAAGAAGTCTTTTAATCTTTAAAATACAATACAACAATTGCTATTTAAAAGATCTTAAAAAATCAAAAATAATTAAAATATTCTTAATTAATTATTTAGCAAATTTTGAAAACGTTTTTCGACAAATATTGTCGCTCTTATTATTAATATTTACTCGAATAGCAACTCTAACTTAACAAGATAACTATTTATTCTTTTATGTCTTAATTTATTAACAATAAATAATCGAATTTAATCTTTATCTTTTTAAATTGTTAAAAATTAGTTTTCGAATTTATTAAATAATAATCTTTAACGTAAGAATATCTTAAGGTTCGACAATTATTTAATCAATAAAAATGCGAATTTAAATCAAAAGAGATTATCTTTGTTTTTATCTAGAAATTGCGATAATTGTTCTCTCGCTTTTAATAGATAGCGTTTAATAATTAAAGCAATACTAAATCTATCTACTAGTAAATCTCGTTAATAAAATAGACAACTAACAAGCAATCAACAAGATTAAGACGCTTTCGAACAAGCATTTTTCTTTCTACTACTCGCACTTATTAACAATTGTTAAAAACAAAAAGCTTCTATTTTTTTGTCTATTTTTATAAATAATTTTAGACAATCGACTATCGCAACAACAACAATTGCTTTCGAGCAACAATTAATTTCTATTACTACTTTCGAACAACAATTAATCTTAACTACTATCTTTGCACAATTAGCTTCAACTACTAACTATAGATAATCAATTCTCGCTACTACTTTTGAGCAACAAGTTAAACAACAAATTGCTTTCAATTAAGCAACTAACTACGCAAACAAAAGACAATACAAAAATTAAAACTTTAATTAATATTTTAGTTAATTAAAACATACTTATTAAGATCGATTTTAACAAAAAAACTTTACTTTTATTTCTTAAATAATTGATTAACTTCGAAATATTATGCGTAACAAAATTAAACAAATTATTTCAAATTCTAACAAAGATTCTTTTTGTCAAAATTGCGTTAAACAATAAACTAATTGTTTTTATAAAAAGAAGTCTTTAATTGTTGACAACAAATAGTTATTGATTAAGTTTAAAACTAAAAATATTAAATTCTTTTATTTAGACGCTCTTAAAAGCTATAATGCAAAATTTATTATCTTTGCTTATAAGAAGATAATCTATTGCGAGATTTTTAACTTTGTAGATCGAATAAACAACTATATTTATATTGTTAATAAAGCTGCTATTTGCGAGAATCTCTTCTTTTGCTTTTAAGAATCAACAATAATATAATATTTTAAAAAAATTAAAAATTTTAAATAAAGAGCTTTTTGAACAATATTGTTAATCGATTTTATAGATAATTTTTAGACGCAATTCAAAATGCAAATTAATAAGACTCTAGATAAGCTAATATCGAAGTCTTTTATTACAAAGAACATTATAATCAATTGCAAAATAATTAGCTATCTCTAAAATATTGTTTTCTATTTTTAATTTATCGAAATATCTAACTTGCAAAATTAATTAATTTGAGTTTAGCAACAACTCGACTTAAAGCTTAAAACAATACTAATTATATCTACAACAACTATTACAATTCAAGATTTTATTAAGAAGCTTAAAGCAAAACAAGAGCTCTTTAAGATTATATTTATTTGACAACAAGCAAAACGTAGCTTAAAGATTAATAAACGTAACAAAGATTTTAAGTTTAATTAACTAGTAGATTGTTCATTCTTTGTATTAATACAAATACGCGCAATCTATCTCTTATATATATTGTACTACAACGCTTATTAGAATTTTGTTAGATATTTATTTTGTTTTTTAATGCAAAATTCTAGATATATTGTTAATTAATATTGATCAATAATGCAATTGTTGCAATCTATACTTTTATAGCTTATACTATTGCAACTTAATTTAACAAGAGAATTGTCAATATTTAAACGTCTAATTATTATTGTCTCTAATGCTAAGACTTAAGTTAACAACAAAAATAAAATAAAAAAATTCTTTAAGACAAACAATTAACGCAATAATATTAAAGAAGATTAAAATTGCAATTTCTATTAAATTTAAAGATAGCAATTAATCTATTAACTATATAACTATTAGCAACGTTTATATTAATAAGAGAGATATCTATTGTTAAAATATTAACAAAATCCTTATTAATTCTATATTACTTTAACGTATTATATAACGTCTTTTGTTCTTTACTCTTATAATAGACAATAATTAAAGATCTCGACTTATTTTAATGCAAAATGTATTGACAAGAAGTTGTTTATTAAAGCTTTAATCTATTATGCTAAGAATAAGCGATCAATTAACAAAGAGCAAACTAATTGTATAAATTTCTTTGCTATCTTAATTAACGCTTATTAAGTTAACGCGTATTATGTTAATCTCAAAATCAATATTATTCTAAATCGTTTAATCTATTAAACTTGTTAATGTACTTTTTGTTTAAAAAATAAGCTATTTAGATATCTACAAAGCTATTATAATTTTAACTATTAAATAAAGAGAAATTACATCGAAGTTTTTTAGACAAATTTTAATCTAGTAGACTTAAATCAAATTGTTAATAACTTAGATATAATCGAATTCGATACAACAATTATTGCTAATACTAGATTAGTCTTTCGATTATATTATTATACGACAATGCTTTTAAGATTTGTTTAGCGCAATATTATATATTTTATTTGCGTTAATACAAAATATATAATGTTTTTAATTGATTGTTAGTTTTTGAACAAACTTACACTAAAATATTTATTAAAAAAGATTAACATTTTTTTCTTAGTGCGCAAAGTTAATATCGAGAAATATTTTACAAACAATTATTTACTTTTAGATATATATATTAAAGAACAAACTAATAGTAAGAGCGCAATAACTTATATTTGTTAAAAGATTTATGTAATAGATTATCTAAAAGCTAAGATGCTTCTTAAGATAGATATTATAATTCTAGAATAAATAATAATAGATCTAGATAACAAAATACTAATAGTTAACAATTATTAAAAACTAACAATCAATTTTAAAATTATAACAAAAAACAATATATAAATTTGTAGAGTTTTAAAAACAAACTAAAAGACAATTGTTAACGTTAATACAATTATTAAGTTATCTATTTGCTTGCTACAATTTTTGTTAAACAAAAACTATCTATTCGAGTTAAAACTCGTTAATATATATATTTATATTGTTAATTTTAACGTATTTTCTATCTATGTTTGCAATATCAATTTAGTATTAATAACTATTAATAGATATATTAATCTTAATCTTTTAACAAAGTATAAAGAGCAAAATTGCTATTAAATTGATGTCAAGAAATATCTATAAGCGACGAAAAAAAAAATACAAGTAGATATATTAAAGAATAATTGTTAGACTATTTTGTTAAATAACGTTTATGCGTACAAATCTTTAAATAAAATTAGTTCTCTTTAGACGTTAATTACCAAATTTGCTAATCTATAAATCGATAATAAAAAGACAATCAATCTATTGAAGAACAATTAGATAATAGTATCTCTTACAAAAAACTAAAATTTAATAGATACTTCTTGTATTGTTTATAAAGTCTACTTATTAGATATTCGAAATAAACAAGTAATTGATAAGAAATTTAATAAACTTTATTAACAAAGCAAAATAAAATAATTAAGAAAGCTTACTTTTTTCGAGTTTTTAGTGTTTGTCGTCTAACGTACTATTAATAAATTAAACGAACTTAAGAGAAAGTTACAAATCGTAACAAATATTAAAGAGCTTAATAAGTTTGTTATTACAAATAATTATCTTATTTTGATGCAAAGTAACGTTATTGCTTATATAAAAAATTGCAATTACATTAATTTGATAAATAATCTAGCTTTTTTCTTTCAATTTTTAGTAACTATAACAAATAGACATAAATTCTTTCTTATTAGTTATTAAGAAAAAGAAGAACTACAAATAATTGTTATAAGATTTAAAAACTCTCTAACGTATATATAGCAAGTAATAGACGAACAATTGCGAGAATTTCGAGAATTTGTACGCGTCTATATCGACAATATTACAATTTTTTTCAAAACGTTTGTTTAGTATTTAAATTATTTTAGTTAACTTTTTTTTAAATTTATTAAACTTCGAATTATCTTAAGTTTAAAGAAGATCTTTTTAAATTATTTAAGCATTATATTGTTAAAGCAAAAAATAAATATTTTCGATTTATTTACAACTAAGAAGCAAATAGTTGTTGTTAAGACAATTAAATTTTTAAAAAATTTAAAAACTCTCGAAATCTATCTTAATTTTTTTAACTATTAACAAAATAAAATTGTATAATATGTACAAAAGATCGATGCTTTTTAGAATAAAAAAACGCAATTGTTAAAGAGAGTTTTAACTTTAAGCAATTAAAAACGCAAGACATATATTAAAACAATATTTATTAAAAACTTATTAACGCTAAGAGAATTCTATGTCTAGTTTTAATATACTTTAACAACTTTTAACTTTTTAATTTATTTTAATAACAATCGATATCTTTATATTAATTTAGATGCAACAAAGAAGCGCAACTTTAACGTCAAAATATATTATATTAAAAACAATTTAATATTAGACAATTTTAGAAAAATAAATATCTAGTATATTTTGTTTTTGTCAAAGATACTTATTACGACTAAATCTTATTATTGATTTATTAAATTAAAGATTGTTGCTTTGATTTAAACAATTAGAAAAACTCAATATCTTATTGAAGCTTTCAAATAGTCTACTATAATCTATACGAATTATTTAACAACAACAAGAATTGTTAAGCAAACTACTTTATTATCTTTGTTAATCAATAAGTTAAACTTAAGATTAGTTAGAGTTTCTTAATATTTGTCGCAATTTACTTTAGACGTTTATTATTATTCGAACAAACTTAATATTATTTTAGACGCTTTATTAAAACTTGTTGTTTTAATAAAAAAGAAAAAACTAAATAACAATTAAGATCTACTTAACAATATTAATATTTTCTATAACAAGACAAAAACAATTGTCGAGATTAATATTAAAACAAATACTATAAATAAACTAATCAAACAAACAATTAAAAAGAAGAAAAATATTGTTATATAAAATACAACAAACAAAGCGATTTCTTTTTATACTTATTTTATTAAAATAAGTATTAATTTTTAAATATATTTTATTGATATCTACAATTGCTTTATTAAATAGACAAAAATCTTAAAAACTTTGCAAAGAACTTTTATATTTTTCGAAATTTAATTTGCGCTAAATAATAAACTTATCTATTTTATTGATTATGCGTAGAGAAAGTATCTATATTTGTCTAAAAAATTCGAGAAAGAGATTTTCGAACAAGCTTATAACAATAATTATTACGCAAACTTCTTAAGAATATACAAGACAATTACAACAAATTTTTATTTTTAAAAACTAATTAAGCAACTAAAACAATATATAGTTTATTGTTGTTAATATAATATATATTAAACTAAGCAATATTAATTGTATAACAATCTCAATTTAATTATTTGTCTTTTAGTACTCTTTTATATAATAAGTTTCGACTTTATTCTAATATTATCAAATATATAAAATATAAATTTTGCTATATTTATTATTTGCAAATTCTTAAAAAAGATTATTATTTTTCTAGAAAAGATTATCTATATTGCAAAAGATTAGACAATAGTACTAGTTAACAAACTCGCAAACTAAAATATATTAAAAGTATTTATTTATAATTGAAATCGAAAAAAAAATTTTAAGTTTTAAAAAATAATCTTTAAAAAGCTTAAAATTAGTTTTTTAATCTTAATTGTCTATTATTTGCAAACAAACAATTAGAGCAAACAAATTAATTAAATAGTTGAAATTGCGCTTCGATATACAATAACTAACAATTCGAGTCTTAACTAAGTTGTTTTTCTTTCTATATTAAGAGCAAAACTTAACAATTTTTTTAATTTATTAATTAAACTTTTGTTTAACAAACTTATTATAAATTTTAAAATATAAAATTTAATATTGTTGCTAAAATTAAACAAACAAAGCGAAGATTAACTTAAAAAGAGAACAATAAATATTAGCAAAACAAAAGTCTTTATAATTTAGACTAATATAATTTTTAAATTTATCTACAACAAGTATTATCGATTTTTATTTTTTAAAGTAGAGAACAAGACTTTTTTGCAATTGTACAAAGAATATAGCTTGCTATTAATTAAATTGCTTAAGCTTGCTATTTAATGCGTAGATTTCTTTAAAATACTCGAAGAAAAAAAATTTAATTTATTAACTTAAATTGTCAAAAGATTAAAGAATTTATTTAATTATTTTTATAGCAAACTTAGAGTTTTTATTAATCGATACTAACTTTTATAATTGTTTAGCACTAAATTATTCTAAGTCGATCGAAAAGTTTAATAAGAATTAATACTTATATAAAATTAAGACTCTAGTTAATTATTAAATGCGCAAATATAAACAAGAAGAGTCTATCTTAAAATTCTTAATTCAATAAAAAAAATATAGTTCGAAATTCGATTATTAATACAATAAGAATTTGCTTAATAAAGTTAAAGAGCTTGTCTAAACTTACAAGAAGAAGCACAATATATTTATATCGAATACTATTTGTTGTCTTAACTTAATAAATAGTCAAGCTATTGCAAAAGAAAAAAATCAAGTCTTTTTATAAATTGACAAGCAATATAGCAATGCGCTATCTTCTTTATAGAATAACAAACAAGATAGCAATCTATTATTGCTTTTATATTCTAGCAAGCAAAACAATAATTATCTACTATAAACTACTAAGCAAAACAATCTTCTTATTAAACGTTAACAAAATAGATTTCGCAAAATAAAGACAAATAGTCTTGTCTAAATCTTGCGACTATATTTGATTATACTAAAAACATTAAACTTATATCTCTTATATATATTGTTTTTATGCGTTTAACAATTAGACTTAGATTTAAAATCGCAATATAATGCGCTTTTATTTATTATTTATTTACTTAGCGCAATTACAAATCTTATCTAGCATTCTTCTCTTTATTAATATACTTTAATTCTTTTTTATTTACTTTAATTATTAACTTACTACAACTATTTTTTATGTCTTCTAAAAATCTATCTAATTTAGAAATTAAAATTTCTTTTATATTGTTTTCTATTAAAAGATTCGTAGATAACAAGCTAGTATTTACGTTAAATTCTAATTATTAAATATTACTTGCAAGTTTATTTTACTTAGTCGAAAAGTTAAATATAATTAGCGAAGACAATAAGTCGATACAAAAGAAGTTAAAAATTAACAACAACTTTACAAAGATTAACAACAATAACAAGAACGACAATTATTATATTGTTTATCAATTTAAAAGCGTTTATACAATCTTTCTACAATACAACAACGTCAAAATAATAAATATTAGACAAACAAATATTGTATATTTTTTGCAACTTCTTTAAGACAATACTTAAATTCTTTACGTAATCAATATTACGTTTATTATTGATCTAGAATATATCGAACAACAAGAGAGCGTAAAGTATTTTATATTAGATACAACAATATTTAAGATACTCTACAAAAAGTTGATTAAAACAAAAAATAATTAATTTACTTTTAATTAAATTAAAGATATTGCTAATTTACTACTATTAAAAATTGTTTTAATAAATAAGAAATTAATCTAGTTTAAGATATATATAGATTTAAGCTATTATAATATTTGTTGCATAATTGCAACAAGAATTTTTATTAAATTATAAACAAGTATATAAGAAAGATTGTTTAATGTAAACAAAAATATATTAAATAGTTATTTGTCTTTAGATTTTATTGTTGTAAATAATACAATTAATTAAGTTTATATTTACAAACAATATATTGCACTTATCAAGAATATACTTAGTAGCAAACTTAATCTTAAAATATATATTATCAATCATTTTTTTTAACAATACAATCGAAATATATTTATAAAGACAATTAACAACTTATATTTTAAAATCAACAATATTTTATCAACAAAACTAAAATTTGTAAAAAAATACAAATACAAAATACTATTAAAGTTTTTCTCAATTATTTGTTACGTCTTCGAACAAATAAGAGTTAATAATTAAAGTACAATTATTCTCTTTGCAATCAAAGTTTCTTCTTAATTATTTTTGAAAGTTAAGTTGTCTATATATTCGATTGTCCAAATTGTTATTAAAGTGTTTAAGTTGTTTGTTGTTGTCTTATTTAATTTAATATTATCTATTATATTCGACAATATAAAGCAAAGCTTTCTAGACAAATTGCAAATCAAAAAAATTCTTGTTAAAGACAAGATGCGCAAAATTTTATTATTGTTGTTTTTTATATCTTTTACGAAGAGTATTTACGATATAGTTATCGCAAAAAAGATCAACAATTGTTTGAGTAACATAATTAATATATAAATTACGAAAGTTGCAAAGAAAGATACTTAATAAGAAGCAATATCAAAGACTATCGATATAATACTTGCGAACAACAATCAAATTAATCTAAATATTATCTTAATTTAAATTTGAAACTTTGTCGATAAAAAGAATAAAAAGAAAGATCGCGCTTCTAGACAATTCTTAATACTACAACATCAAATAAAAGATATGCTTTTTTACTTAATTAAATCGATAAACAACAATCTAAAGATTGTCTACAACAAAGCTCTTAATACAAGCTACAAAAAGTATTATTCGAAATTTCTTAAATCTCTAGATATTTTCGACAACTAGAAAATCAAAATATAAGAGCACAACAATCTGCAAGCAAAACGCATTATTGTTGATAAAAGTTAACAAATTAAGATTAACAAGAAAATTAATCAACAAATCGAGAACGTCTAGCAAGACGAATAAATTCAATAAAGAACAAACGCTCAACAAAACAATTAAATCGATAGAAAAGACAAGATTGATAACTATTGACAAAAGTATTATAAGCTTTCTAAAAAAGAGACATTTAATGCGAGTATTATCTAGTTAGTTGCTATTAGTCAAGATTTATCTAGCTAATCGCTATCAATTAGAATTTATCTAGCTAGCATTCGTTTCTAGTTTGATTATTGATTATTATACTATACAGCTAGTTGTCTTGCTTGCTTTGTATTCACGACAATTGTCTTTCTTTTTGTGTTATAAATACTTAGTTTAATTTGTTGCTAATATATTATAAAGATATTGTCGAAGTACTATTAGTTTGTTTTGTAAAAAATTATAAAAAAATATCAACAATAGCTTTTTACTATTTTAAAACTTAATAGTATAATTTTCTCTTTTTAATTTTAATAGAATTTTAGTTAATTTATTATTATAGATATCTTTTAAATTTCTTAATTTTTTAAAAATCTTAGATTTTGCTAATTTTTTGTTTAATATCTTTGTAATATTAGCGCAAACAATTTTATAAACTATACTATACTTAACAAAATCTAAAACAAATTGTTTAAAATTAACTATTTTTGATTCTTTATCTATAATCTTAAATTGTTAGCTCTATATTTTCGAATTAATTAATAAATTTTGTTTAAACAATATTAATATATCTAATATAAAATTAGAACTTATATATTCTATTAAGTAGAACAGAATAGTATATTCTCGATACTAATCTTATAAATTAATTAAATAATAGATTAACTTATAGATATTGTAATAGAAACAACTATTACTATTAAAAAAATTAATATTAATAAAATAGCAAATATAAATTGCAATTTCTATTGTACTATATAGATATAATTAATAAGATTTATTTTAATTTTTAAATTAACTAAATCTATAATTTAATACTTGTTATTAAAAAATCAAATTTAATTTTTTACTAAAATTAGATTTAATATTTCTATTTGTTTTTTTTGTTTTGTTTGCAAAATATTAATAAAACTTAATCTTTTTTTATATCTATTGTAATAATAGTAGCAACAATAGATTTATTTTATTTATATTTATTAAGATATTTTGTTTTATAATATTTCTTTTTATAATATTTAAAGTATTTAATACAACTTAAATAGTTTGTATTACTAATCTTATAAATTTGTTTATACAATATTAATAAGTTTTTAAAAATATAGAATTTTTTGTTCTTAATAGATTTGTTAATATTATCTAAACAACAACTCTAATAAAATTTGTCTAAAAAGATATTAGAATTTTTTGTTATTTACTAATTTTTAAAACTGCTTGTATCTATTTTGCAAATACAATTTAGTATTTGTTTTTATATAATAATTATAGTTAAAAGTTTATTGTAAGTATTTAATATATTTAGAATCTTTAGAATCTTTAGAATCTTTATTTTTAAATTCGATTTAAATTTAATTAAAAATATATAAATTCTATATTTTTTTAAAAACAATATTAAATAGATCTCTAGTTTATCTAAATATTTTTCAAAAATAATTGTTTTTTAATCTAATTTCTATTTAGTAATTTTCTATTTTTTGTAGATAAGAAAATAACAATTAGCAAAATTAACTATTAAATTTAATAGAAATTTTTTAAAGTTTTTAAAAATCTTGTTTTTTAGTTTAGTACTATTGCTTGTTCTTAAATACTATTGTATAGCAATATTATTTTTCAAAAATAATATATAATAGAGAATTTTGTTTTTATTTGGAATAAAGTATATTAAAAATTATATTATATTAATATCGATTTTTTGAAATTAAATAATATATTTATTTATATTTTAATTTTTGTACAATTTTAGTTTTTTAAACTTTAGAAACTTAAATATTATTAATAGCAATACAATAACAAACTAAGAAATTTAAAAATTTGTTTTTTCAATTGCTATAACTTAAATTTGCTAAGTATTTTGCAAATTTTAAATTTTTGTTATTAAGATTTCTATTTATTAATATAAAGTCGAAACTCTAATTATAGCTAAACTATTTTTTTTATTATTGTTATAATAATAATAATATTTTTTGTCGAAATTTTGTAAACAATTGTTGTTTTAAAAAATATTAAGTTCTTTAAATTCTAATTTAGTAGTTAAATAGTTATTATAATTTAAATTACTATAATCTAATATAATACTATTATATCTAGAGTCTTTTTCTTCGAAAAATAAAATAATTAGAATTGTAAAATACAAGTATATTTGCTTTTTGCTAATATACTAAGATATAAAATACAATAGATTTATATTATTATATCTTAATTATATAAGATAGATAATAGTAGAACTAATTGTTAAAAAATAATAAGAAACAAACTTTTTCTCTTGTTACGCTACTATCTAGACAACTAGAGTATTAGGATAAATTAATATTATTGAAGAGATTTGTAGACGTCTTTAGGCAATGTAAGCAATCATTTAATAACAAAAATTTGCAACTTATATCTATAATAAAGAATAACTTAATAAATAAGTTGAACACAATTTATAAAGAAGTCGTATTTAAGAATCTATATATTAATGAGATTCTTTTTGCTCTTTTTGCTTTTTCGCAAAGCAAAGAAAGCAAATTTTTGTGCTCTTATTGCTTTCTTAAGAAGCAAAGAGAGCAATACTTTTCGTATTTTCTTGCAAAGTTGTAAAAGCATATGTAGCTATTCGTTTCTAGTGCTACATATTGTGCGTAGACTATATATTGACGTAAACTCGTAACACTATTTCTCTCTCTTTTAGACTTTTTGTCCTAAAAGCAAATTTCAACATGTTTCGTGCTAAGTTCAAAGTTTCTTTCTATTAACGTCGCTTTGTTTAAATTGTAGAATTTAATATTTCTTGTATCGCAATGCGCTTATGTTATTAATGCGTTCGTCTAAATAAGCAATGCTAGATTGTAGAGAGTTTCAATAAGTGTGTGAAGTGTTTTCGCAATAATTGTTCGTATAATTTAACATCTTTAAACATCGCTTAATGACGTTGTCTTAAAAAGCAACGTCGAAAATTAAAAGAAAAGCTTCGTAAAGCGAATGCGAAATAGTAACGACTACTTCGTTAACTTGATTATTTAGAAAAAGAACAACAAACGATAATAAATAACGAGTTAAAAAATCTAGAGAAAATAACCTTATTAAGCTTTTTCGTCAATTCTTCTCTTTTGAGTTTCTTGATCGATGTGGCTTCGAAACAAGTTATTTTTTCTAATAGTATAAAAGAATAATCGTTTACTTTTTTGACTTCTTTTGACGAAATTATCGCAAACGATGCTAGTAATGCTTCAAGTTCTTAATAGATTCTTAAATGTTTTTAAAAATAAAATATTCTTTTTACTTAATAAGATATTTTTAACTCTTTTGTTGTAGAATTTTTTTAATCTTAAATTGTTTTTTTTTTTGCGAATAAAAATAAAAGATATTTTGTAAAGACGTAATTAAATTTGTTAATTTCAACAATAATATATAAAATATTAAAAATACTCTGACGTTCTTAAGTAAGTCGAGTTCGTAATTAATTAATCTTTTGATTTTTTAACGAGAAACGATTCGACTTTAATATAATTTAATTTTTTGCTTAGCTTCCTTGTTTTAAAATTTTTTGTAAAAAGATATATTTTATTTCTCTCTTTTAGTTAAGATGTCGTTTTTCGTTTTTTATTTTAATACTTGATTGATCTTTCTTGCATTTTTAAGATATTGTTATATATCTTTTTTAACGTCGCTACTCTTTTAATAACTAATTGCGCAAATAGATGTATGCGTTCTTTTCTAAAGATATTTGATTTCTTGTTATAATTAACGAAAAATAAAGTTATTTTAGTAGTATTCGAAATCTTTGCATTGAGTGCTAATTGTGTTATAGATAAAAGTGATACTTAATTGCTATAAGTATTGTTAATATAATGTCTTAGATATTGCTTAAAACTCTAGTTCGTTTTTTCTATTTAATTATTTGTGATCGAATAATAGATAATAGACATTTAAAGTCTTGTATTTAATATTAAGAAAAGCGTCTTTTAATAATTAGACGTGAAAAGCTTGTCTTTGTTACTAGTTAGTCTCTTAAGTATATCGTAATATTATATAAGTTAATTTAATATAATGTATTTTAATTGTTTTGCGATAAACTTCTCTTTGCATGCAATAATATATAAGTACTTAATAAGTTTATTAATTATTACTAGTATCAAATTATATTTGTCTTCAATTGCTAAATTCGTCGACTTTAACAACTTAATAATAAAGTTTATCGTAACTTCATTTTATAACGATTTAAATAATTCTTAATATTAAATTTCGTTATAGTTCGCATGTGTATTATGTTTGTTTTGCTAACAATTAAGATATCGTTTAATGTATATTTTAACAACTTATCTTATTTGTAAAAGCTAATAATGTTAGCATAAAAATTAAAGAGTTTTTGTCACTCTTAGATGTCTTTGTAATAATTCGTTATAATATTCTTTTATATATTCGTTAATTTTATCAATAAATATTTGAAGTTTTTCTTTCTTTATTAAAAATTCTTTTGTATTATCTCGAAGTATTCGTAGTATTACATTTAGCTTATATTTGTTTATTAATAATAATTCGTTTTTGTTAATTTTAAGTATGTTGTAATTAAACGATTTTTTCGTTTTTATATAATTATTTCTTTTGCTAAGTGCGTCTACTTTGTTATTATTTTTATTTAAAATATATTGTATTTTAAACTTGTATTGTTTAAGTTTTTCTAATTATTATATTTGTTTTTTGTTAAGCTACTTTATAATAATAAAATGCATAAGATTTTTATAATTTGTAAAAATCGTAAGTTTTAACAATTCTTTCGTATATACTTTTTATAATTTTAAGAAAATTACTATAGCGAATAGTTTTTTATTGTAAACATTATAGTTTTATTTAATTAATAAAAGTTTTTTTAAAAGATATATTATTAAATGTTATATATCTTTATGTTTCTAATTAAAGTATGCATCGATAACTAGATTTAATGCGTTAATTTTAATTTTACTTAACAATCGCAAATTGTATATCTTTAATATTAATTTTTTTAAGCATTCTAGCTTAAGATTTTAGAATAATTTCTCTTTTGCGAGTTTCTATATTTATAACGTATTTTTCTTTATAAAATTCGTTAATAATATCGCGTTTATTAAGTAGTTTTTGATAAACTTCTTGTTGTAATTTATAAAATCTAAAAAAAATTATACTTTCTTAACGTTTATTAATGATTTTTATTTTTTAATTGTTCGTAGCTTCTTAAAATTTATGCGTACTTCGTATCGTTTAACGACAAATTCGAAGAAATTAATTTTCTTTTAATAAAATTCGCATTTCTTTAACTTAAGATATAATTTTTTTATGTTTAAACATTTTAATACTTTAAAGATATAATTAACATGTTTTTTTAAAAATTTTAAATAAATTATAATGTCGTTTAAGTATATTATAATAAATTGATTCAAATATTCTTATAATATATTATTAATTATTTCTTGACACATTGTTAAGACGTTTGTAAGTTCGAACGACATTATTGTATATTTATATAATTTATATCGTATACGAAAAGTTGTTTTTTACTTTTTCTTTGTTTTTATTCTAATCTAATTGTACGCTTTTCGTAAATTTAGTTTAATAAAATACTTCGCTCTAAATAGTTAATTCTAAAGTTCGTTAATATTAAGTAATAAATATTAATTCTTAATTGTAATATTATTTAGCTTTTGATAATTAATATATAAACGAAGAATTTTATTTTTCTTTAATACAAAAAGAATCAAATATTTTGCTTATAATTAGAATTTTTTAATAAATTTTTTTTTTTTGTTTTTTGCTAGATATTTGTGAAGTACTTCGAGCTTTTTCTTAAATAAAGCATATATAAGTTTAAATGTAAATTACTTGTCTAGTTTAAATTTAATTTCGTAATTTTATAATTAATGTTTAGAAAAAATCTTTGTCGTTTTCTTTTTTTAAAATAAATGCTTTTAATTGTTATATATTTGTGATACGTACTTTAACGATTTCTTCGTTGTATTAAATAGTTCAAAACTTCTAAAAAATTCGTAATTTTCTTTATTTACTTTGATTTTATAATTTAATTAATCTTTATTAATGTTTGTTAAATTAAACTTTGTTAGATTATTTTTTTGCGAAAATACAAACTTGCTATTTGCGATCGATTTTTAATTTAATCTTTTATCTATTATTGAACGCTATTAATGCGTAGATTAGATATAAATTATGTAATCACATTGCGCAAATTTAAGTACTTGTGTATTTTAATTAATTTTTAGATTATGTTGCTTTAATTAAAGCATTTTTAAAACAATATTATAAATAATTATTTCTATTATATTAAAGATTAGTTTCTCGTAATGTTACTAAATAGCTATTAATAGTAATTTCGTTTTTTTATTTACTTTTTCATTCTTGTTAAGCAATAAGTTTTTATCTACAATTATTAGATTGTATGCGTTAGACTTCTTTTAAGTAGAATATTCTTCTCTTTTAACAAAAGCTTTGATTATAAAATTATTTATTGCATCAAAATTAATTATTGCGATAAATTAATAATTATTGATCTTAATTAATGTGATAAAACATTGTACGTATGCTATTAAGTTTAGTTGCTATTGTTAGACTAACATATTGTATTTCTTTAATATGCTTTTTATTAAAAAAATTAAACTTTTTCTTATTTTTGTGTTGCGACTTTTGTTTCGAACGTCTACTTGCGCTAAACTTCTTTCTTATACTAAATTAATAACTTTAACTTTCTAGAAAACTAATTAACTTTTTCTTTGTTTTTTAAATAAGTTTAGCATAAGTTGTTATAGCATTTTGTTTAATTAAGTGTCGCGTATTTTTTTACTTTTTTTATCTTTTTTTAAAATAAATTTACATTGCTTAGTTGTTGTTCGATTTTATTAGAAATTTCTCTTTTTATAGTGGCGTCGCTTTCTAGCGCTTTCTCGCATTTATTTACGATTTAATTTATTTGTCGTTTCTTTAATAAACTAATTAAAGTTTCGAAATATTTCGTAATGTTGTCTAAATATTTGTGAAAGTTTTTTTAGTCGTATTTGTTGTCTAAGTTTGTTGTTAAATAAAAATATAACGTTCTTAATCGTTTCGCTCTTATAGTCTTATTAAGTATTTGATTAATTTCTTGCGTAAATGCGAATGTCTTGCTTGATAATATTTCATTTAAGACTTTTTATAATTAATTTAAGTTTTCTACTAGATAGTAGTTGTCGTTTGATCTAGTTTTAAGAGTGTTCGTCTTTGTGTTAGTTTGCTTCTTAATGTTGTTTTAACTATTAAGTATCTCTCTTAATATAACATTAATTTGTTAGCGATTTATTAAGTTTCGTAATTAGTAATCTCTTGCGAAATAATTCAATTTATCACATAAATAATACGTTTTTTAAGATTTGTTATTTTGCTTTTTTCTAAAGTTCTTCTCTTTACGTTGCTAAGTAAAATTTAATTTCATAAATATAAATTTACGATAATTAAAATTCTTGTACTTTTAATTAAAACGAGATTCTTTTTATTAATATTCGATCGCTAATTTAAAGAAGATTCTTGCTCTTTCTTAAAATTAATTATATTTTTTTTTATAACTTTTTCATATAGTTTGTCGTTAAGATCAATAACTATTTCGATAAAATTAAATATGTCGTTAAGAATTCTCTTATCACGCATAATTTCGTTCTTTAAATTGTTCTTAAAATTTCGTCGAAACATTATTATAAATGCGACATCATTTTACTTAATTAAATTAATATATTTTTGAAATTTAGCGACGTAGTTTGTTGCAAAGATTCGTTGAATTAAATGCTAAATTATTCTTTTTGCGATTTGTTTCTTGTTAGATATTTTAAAGATTCTTCGAAGCTCTCTCTTAAAGTTGTCGAAATTCGTGAACATTATACGAGAGTTTTTGTTATAATTCTCTAAGTACTTGCGTAAGTTTAACTTAAGTCAATGCTAAACTCTTTCTTTAAAAAATGTTGATGCGAAAATCGTCTTTTGATTCGCTAGAACAAGATAAAAAATAAAATAGATATTTATTTGTATAAGCTAGTTCTCCAAGTTAATACGATCTTCATAATAGATATTAAATTTATTGATTCTAATTTTGTCGTTTTTTATGATTAATGATTGACGTAATGCTAATAAGCTAGTGCTTAAGATAGAAACGCGTTGATCTAATATAGATATTCTTAGAGTGTTCAAAGTGTTACGTTGCTATCTAAACAACTAAAGTATTAGAATAGATTAATATTGTTGAAGAGATTTGTAAACGTCTTTAGACAATATAAGCAATTATTTGATAACAAAAGTTTGCAACTTGTATTTATAATAGAAAGTAACTTAATAAATAAATTGAATACGATTTATAAGAGAGTCGTATTTAGAAATCTATATATTAATAAAATTCTTTTTACTCTTCTTGCTTTTTCGCAAAGCAAAGAGAGCAAGTTTTTGTGCTTTTGTTGCTTTTTTAAGAAGCAAAGAAAGCAATGTTTCTCGTGCTTTCTCGTAGAGTTGTAAGAGCATATGTAGCTATTCGTTCCTAGTGCTACATACTGTGCGTAGACTATATATTGGCGTAGACTCGTAACATCTCTATTTAATACTTGCTATAATATACAAGTCTATTTTTTGCTATTTAATTAGAAAAGAGATACTATATTATTTGAAACTTCTATAGATATTTAAAATTACGTGCTCTACTATACTCTAAGATACTAGCGTATTGGAGACACTATAATATTATAGATATATTAACTAATTTCCTATATATATAGATAACTACTAGTTGCATACTACTCTACTTTTCTCGAATATTATTTCTACTTTGCTTAAATATTATTCTTTTGTACTAAATCTAATCGAGTAATTTCTAGAATCTATATATTATTTATATTTTTGTTGTTATTGTTATTCTTTATTATCTTTTGTATTTTTTGTATTACTATTTATCTATAATTATAAAACTCTTATTGTTGTTTAATATTTATTATAGAAGAATATTAATTAATTTGCTTATTTAAGATCTAAACAAATATATAACAATATTAAATAGTTTTTGCAAATTCTATTTAGTTAATATTGTTTATTTTTAAGTTAATTTCGAATCTATTTTTTAGCTAAATATTTAATAGTTAATTGTCTATACAAGGTTAACAAAATAGACAAGAAAATTATTAACAAAATAGACAAGAAAATACAAGAAAAACAATAACAAAAAGACAAATTTTAAGTATTTCGATCTTTTATATAAATATTTTTCGAATATAATTAAAGATACAAATAGAGATTGATTCTAAATATACAAAAAAAAAATTAGATTTAAATTTGTATCAAAATATTTTTAAGAAACTATATCGAATTTGATAATAAATAGACACAAAATTATATATTTCTTATTGTCTTTTTTTAATCTTGTTGATACTGTTTGTTTACGAGATTATTGAATTCTAGATATTACTCGATTAGACTTAGTGCGGGAGAGTGGTGTTCGGGCAAAGTAGGGGTGGTGTTCGAGAAAAGTAGGGTGGTGTCTGGCTAGTGGTTATCTATATATATACGTGCTACAACGGAAGAAATAAATCGGGCTCACGGATTCTGGAAATTGCGCAGCTTGACATTCAATGACTGGGCAGCAATCTACTATGTAGCCAGTCAAACAAAGAAATGACTTTTTCGCTTGCCATCTGCAAGCATAACGAAACACAAACAACAGGCTCCCCAGAGCTTCGGAGTTTAGTGCGGGAACGTTGATGTTTGACAAACAAAAGAAGAGAATTCGAGTTCACCAGGGAATTGACATTTCGTATTATAACTAGTCGCCGTTGCACGAGCAGGCGATTGTATGTTTGTTTTCTACATCATGCATGCATTCCAAGGAATATCTTGTCTGGAAAGCGCTGAGAAGGATCGCCGGATATTATTGCCAAGCCTCAGCCCTATAAACTCCGGTGGAGCCGTCAACAACCTCCCTACCCCTGAACTCCCACCGTGACCGTTGCCAGCCCACTCACAAGCTCCCCAAACCCTCATAACACCACCCACCAACCCTCAAACCTGCATCAACCATGCTCTCCCACCTCATCCCCACCCTAACTCTCCTCCTCGCCCTCCCCCTCCTCACCCTCGCCCACTCCGACCACTCGCAATCACCCCTCTCCCCCTCCGCCGACTGGGCAACGCGCCACCTCACCGAAGAGCACCACATCTCGAATTTCGACGCCGGCGCCTTCTTCAGCCTGCACGACTATGATTCCTCGGGCGGATGGACAGCAGACGAGGTCTCGAGGACGTATGGGCTGGATGATGAGAGCATGAGGGATGTGAGCGCTGAGAAGAGGAGGGAGGTGGTGGATGATGTGATGCGCAGGTTTGATAAGGATGGGGATGGGGTTGTCAGCCGGGGGGAGTGGCTGGGGGGGTGGAGGGGGGGGGAGAGGTTGCAGGACTTTGGGGTAGGTGATGCTCCTTCTTTGGGGATTCTAGAAAGAATGGGCTGCGTCACGGAGAATGGGTCAGTGATGCTGATAAATTGCTCTAGCTTGGACCCGGCCATCACGGAGATGACGAGTATGAGTACGAGATCCATCATTTTGAAAAGTACCATGATGAGAGTAAGCCCCCCGCCCCTCGCTATCCTCGAGCCATAGTCCTAAACCCCCCCTGAATACGAGTCCTCTTATCCATTGCGCACACGAGCACGGCTGCCTGACTCACCTCTTTCAGATACCCGCGAAGAAGACCTCACACACCCCGAAGACATCGCCCACTTCGCCAAACACGACGCGTTAGAAGACGCCGCAGAACGACAAGAACAACTGGACCGCATGCCCATCGTCGAGCAAAACATCCCTCAGAAGTTTCGGCGTGTCCCCTGAATTCTCTTCCTATCGTCCTGACCTCCTTGACAATCCCTCGCGCCTCTTCTACTTCACGGCCACGATACTCTTCTGCTGGGTCGGCTTCTGGGATGCTGCTGGGCAGGACTTCAGAGTGCATTGGCCGGTGACGTATTTTGTGCTGTACGTCAGCCTGATGCTGCTTACGTGGGCGGCGAGGGGAGGGTAGGAGTGGTATGGTGCGGTTCGAAGGGCAGAACGGCGATGTCGAAGACCATGTGGTTGATTGCCGGGCCGTAGCTTTTGACGGTCTCGACATGCGAGCAGGTGATGCTAAAGCGCTGAGACCCATAGTGTACATGCACTAGTACTTTGAATCTCTCGACGATTTCCTCTTTTTTCTGTTCAATGTCTCTGGCTCGAACGTTCTCATGCGCATGGATCCAGCCTCCCTGTAGTGGATCAAGCGCTTGCACAGCAATCGCCCAGCTGCCCGAAGATGTCGGTAGAAGGCCGCAATTGACGTGTCGGACAGGTCGTATATGATCTCTCATCCTTTGGACTGTCTCACCAGCCTTCTCGTTATTCTCCTGGAACACCAACAACCTCTCTCTTCCCAGCTCTCCCCCATTCCTCAGCTCCAGCACATTATCGCCATCGCCAGTGATCCTACAGCCCCATCCATTCTCCTCCGCCCCCCTCCTCATCCCCTCCACACTCCACGGGTTCAACTCCCAACAAAGCACTTTCCCCACCCCAGCCTTGACATACGAAAACGCAAAATACCCGATCCCAGCATACAGATCGACCGCGCTAGTCTCCCGCGGGTCTGTTCCTCCCAGCTCTTCCTTCGTCAACGACTTCAACTCCAGCACCCGCTTCTTCTCGGACAGATTCCCGCGCGAGAACATTGTGTACCTCGGCGCCCAAGTCTGCGCAATCCCGTTCTGGGACGTCGAGCACCAGAAGGCGTTCTCGAAGTCGCTTGTTGTGGGACTATGCTCTGGTGAGGGGAGAGCGGGCCCGAAATCGCCATGTAGAGGTGTGAGGTTGGATGGGGAGCGGAGGATATTAGTGCCTGTGCTAGAGGTGGAGGGAATAGGGCCATCAAGTGCGAGGTGGGTGGTTTTGAAGGCTGCGCAGATGGAGGCGTAGAGCTCCGTCAGTTGTGCCTTGGGTATTTTGGAGAGTAGGCCAGGCCAACGCGGGGCGGAGAAGGTAGTTGCCGGGAGGAGGAGCAGTGGGGGGTAGATGATGTAGGACCAGCGGCTCGAGGAGATCAGATCGTCGGCTGAAGTTGGGAGGAGCGAGATAGGTAGGGAGAGAAGCCGATTGCGGA
>JAABUL010002762.1_pt1 | contig 28151 bp, 49 predicted proteins | sample 5559151 | NCBI WGS metagenome assembly JAABUL01 (sample SAMN10711876, study PRJNA513368) | rock metagenome | isolation source: Antarctica rocks | place: Antarctica: Victoria Land, Pudding Butte sud
GCGCACATTTGACATTTTCTCCTGCAAGGGTTTTGGACCCGGTGACCCCCTGAGGCATTTGCTCTCGAATCAGATGGATTTTCCAGCAGAGCTGTAGAGGAGACCGAGAAACACCTCACCGCCAGCCTGCACAGTCCAGCGACGTGAGCTCCCGCAGCGCGTTGGGCAGGTGCTCCAGCACCGCAGGGTTTATGCTTTCCGTCGCCGCCGCGCGCCGCAGGTCCAGCGCCCGCAGCTCCGGGAACATGCACAGCTGCGCGACGGACTCCAGCGCAGCCGGCGCAACTGATGTCGTGGCGGCGGACACGAGGCGCCGCCACTGCGGCCCCAGCAGCCGCATGCCCGCCATCGAGCCCGGGTCGCGCTCATCCCTGCCAGGGGTTGGAGGAAAGATCAGACACTCGGAGAGGATCAACGGCGTCCAGTAGCAGGATTTCAGGGTCATTGGCGGACGCCACCTTCTGCCGCTGCGGCCCCAGAGCGGCCGCGTGCCCGCCATCAAGCCCGGGTCCGCTTGTCCCTGAAGCGGGACAAAGAGACAAGCCCGTCTGCACCACTGTGCATTGTGTGTGAAGGCCAGAGCACAATTGTGTGCGGGATCAGCTCTGTAGGCAGCCGGCGAGCAGCTGGGCCGGCAAGCCTGCTGCACGAGGACCAGCAGCTGGGGCTGATCCTGTGCGCGTGAACACTTCTCAGGCGCTACGCAGGCCTGTCGGTCCTGCATTGTGATTGATGTGTTGCCGTCACAGCAGGTGCCATTCAGCCTCCAAAAGGCAAGCGTAGCTGATGGTGCAAACTGAAAACTCTGAGAACAAACCCTGGAAGCACCAGAGTGACAGCGCCTTTCAGAGCACATTCTCACGAGAATGAGAGCAGACAACCTGGCGCACCCACTCATTCGATACCGGTCCCGAAATTCTGCGCCGCGCCTTGTCGACTAATAACAGTGATTTAGGCGATGGATTAGAGACTCACTTGAAGACGAGGTCCAGAATGAGGCGCAGCACATCGTCCTGCAACGAAGGGACGACCGCAGGGCTGTTGGGCCGCTGCAGCGGCGCCGTGCGCACTGCGACGGCCGCGTCCGGTGGCGGCTCCGGCACGTCATTATCCGTCTCCTCTCCCTCGGACTCGGAGGGCGCGCCCACGAGCAACTGTTGCGGCCCGGCGTGACTGCACCAGTGCGGCACGGCATGTCGGCGCAGCATTGATCATGTTCGAGAGTCCACTTTGGTGCGCGCGTGCAGTGCAGAACAAGTGCCGAACAGTGGCAGCTGTCTAGCATGATTGTTTCATAGTTGACCACACCAACAGTGATCCAGGAGAACACGCGCCAGCAGGAGGATTGCGCACTCTTGCAGGTGGCCTTGGATGACGTGCAGTACATCCGCAGGCAGTCCGTTCAGCGCGCCGAGGTCGGGCACGCCGCCCTCCATCTCCATGAGGTCCGCCAGCAGATCCATGCTGGGTCCGTCGAGATAGGTCTGATGGCGAGAGCGGCTGGAAGCTGACGGCTTGGAGGGGCTGCAGCGGTCTTCCAGATGCCTATCGGTCCCTCAGGTAGCTGCGGCTCCTGGCAGGTGCAGGCAGCTGGCTGCGCGTCAAAGTGCAGTGCGAGCAGCCGCGCGCAACAACTGCGCTGGTCCTGTCTGACGCCTCACCACAGGACTTCCTACCGCCCTGGTCGGAAGGAAAGTGTCTGCTGCTTTGAGCGGCAGGATGTCGATGCGGCGAAGCGCTGCGACAGCACACAGTGCCCTCCAAAACTGCAATACCGACAATCCGACACAACGTTGCGTATGAGCGAGGCGCGCAGCTGACAAGACCCCCACCGCCGCGGTGTCCTTCTCTCCGGCGGGTGATACTTTTGCTGCGATGACCTTATGAGCCTACAGGCGAGGAATCTGCACCCCTGCTCGGCTGTTCCGAAACCTGTCAAATCCTGATGCAGCTCATGCTGAGAGTCCCGCGCAGCACGGCTGCGAAGAAATCCCCCATCAGTCGTTTGAAAACTTGGGCACGGTCAGAAGTTCACTCTCGCAGGGCGCCCTCGGGTACACTGGTAGTCTCAGTCTGAGGGACGTGGCGCATCAGCTGACGTATCCAAGTCGGCTCGCTGTGGCTGCGCTGCGGGGCGGTGTCGGTAGTGGCGCGAGAAACACTTTGGCGGGAGCTCCACCCAGTGCAATGGCGCAGCAGCGGCTGCAGGGCGTGCAGCACATGGCAGAGGAGCTCGCCAGTCGGTGTCGCCTGCACAGCGGCGCCGGCTCAAGTTCTGGAACACAGGTGCCTTTTCTCGCGCATGGTCGAGGCCATCTCATGTCTCGTGCCGCAAGCCGCGTACAGTGGGTGCTGCTGCCTCGGTCCATGCACATGTATACCAGCATGGATTTGCAGCATCGCTGGCACGGCGACGCAGGCGCCCAATCACATGACGCAGGTGCAGACTCATCGTGACTCAGTCAGGCAGTTTGAATGTCGTCAGCGTCGCCCTTTTCGGCTTCGGGCGGGGCTTAGTTGTGGCAAGAAGCAGGTATGAGCGTGCATTGAGACACCTCGCATGGGTGCATCTTGGTGCAACTCAATCCACGTTTCAGTCGCTGAGGATGTGCGGGCTGGGTCTGATTCACCCATCCGCTTGCCGATCATGGCTGAAAGCATGCTCTGGAAGACACTGATGCTATGCGACTCGCTGTTTTCAGACAGCGAGGCTGCTTTTCGCACAGAGCCAAGTGTCCGAGGTTTGGCGGCAGTTACCAGGACAAATGGTCTGTTAACGCTCGGTTTATGTAGCGACTGCCTACCGCAGACCATTCATGCATGGCATATATGCTTTTGGTGCCTGCAGGATGACAGAGTCTGGCAGGCGGCCCTCTTGTTCGCGTCCATGGCCCTGCAACGTGAGACGATGCGACCTGGCCGGCTGCAGCAGGAGCCAGCGGGCAGCGCTGCCTGTCTATCGGACATCCTGGAGGCGACAGGCGTAAGGTAAGCTGCGAACCCGCACCGTGCAACTGGCTGATCGGCCAGCTGAGAAATGGATAGCAAAAGCGACCTTGTCAGCAGCATGCATGGCGACCTCCTGAGCAGCACTGGCGATGCAGAACCGGATCGGTGATCTCGAGCAGCAAATGCCTCGATCCCCGGCAGCGATCAGCCAGGGCAGCCTGTCGCTGCAGCTTACATTAGGTGACTTGTAAGAGGAGGCCAGGTTGGCGCCAAGCGCCACCTGTACCAGCCTGCAATTTGGCTGTGCATCATGGCAGCTCAGTGGCGCTGAACGGCTGCCAAACCAGTAAGCAGCTGTTCCTTCACGTGCCAAACTGGTACTGCAGCCTGCCCGCCGCTTCTTGAACCCGCCATGCATGCAGCCGAGCACAAACCTGAGCCCGACAATTGTCGATCGTGAGAGATGGTCATTGTCGATGCCTTTATGCCTCTCATCCCACTGCCGTAGTCTGGAGACCTTCATGCTGGGGCTGCCGCCGGCGCTCGCGCGTCTGGAGCCGCACCTACCGCCGGCGCCTGCGGGGCATGGCGGCGCGCAGCGGCAGCGGCCGCCGGCGCCGCTCGGCGGCGGCGGCCAGCTGTTGCTCAATCGCCATGGCGCGGCTCCGGCCGCGGAGGCCCGCATGGGCGTGCTGCTACTACAGACGACGTACGTGCACGCCACCGTCCTCGGCCGCAAGCTGCGGGTGAGCAGTTTTTGCAGATTCCACTCGTGTTTTCACTCAGATTCCCCTCCTTCTGGTGGCTCAGACACAGTCACGGCCATCAGACAGCTGCGCATACTGCTGACCGTTGTGCAGCAGGCAAAACGTCTTTTGTGCGCTGCACCCTCGCAACAGTGCATCTCTAACAGAATGCTTCGACGTAGGATCTGCTGGCGACCAGCCTCGGCCTCCCAGCCGGGTCAGGCGCCGCCGCGACAGATCTCAGCGGCAGCCGTGACGACAGCGGCGCGGCAACAGCCGACGGCAGCCTCAGTGACCGCGTGGCGCGCTGCACCTGGGCGCTGTTCCTGGCGGCCAAGGCGGAGCTGCTTCCGGCTGCCCCTGACCTGGTGGCGTGCTTCCACCTGCTGCTGGCAGTGGTCCACAGCGTTGCGGTGCACGCCGCAGCGTCGGCGGAGTGGCTGTCCCAGAGCGGCATTGTCAGGTGCGCAGAGGTTGTGATCGGCAGGGCGCTCCATGGCTTGCTTGTATGCGAGTGCAGATCCACACAGCCTTTGGCTACATTCACGTGAGGCGCACAACCTGCAGCGACCTGAGACGCCAACTCGCAGTGCCTCCCAGCAGCACACTCACACAGCCACAGGCGTATCAAGCAGTGTTGAGATATCAGTAAACCTGTTGAGTCTCCGTTAGAACCTGCGCTTTCGCAGTGTGCAAGCTCTGGCGGCCAGGCACCGCGCGGCGCCGGGGGAGGTGGCGGAATTTGCAAAGGAGGCAGCCCGCCTGCTGATGGAGGCGTCGGCGGCGGCGTCGGAGGCGGCGGGAGCCACGGCAGCTGTGGCGGCGCCGGCCTTGCCAGCTGCCGCCACCCGCAGCAGCGCCCGGCGCGCCCAGCAGCAGGCGGCGCCGCCGGCGGCAGCTGCTGTTGCGGCGCCTTCGGTCCTGGAGTCGCCGCAGCGGCTGGCGGCAGTCACGGCCTGGCTGGAGGCGCGATACGTGGAGCGGCGTCTCAGCGGCGGCTTCAACGCCGGTGCCGCGGACATTGACGAGCGTGGCATGGCGGGATGGGTGCCGTGGCGTGCGGCTGCCATCGCTGCGCCGGCTGGCCAGAGTCTGGCCGAGAGCGGCTGGCCCAGCGGGTGTGCATCCCTCTGCGTCAAACCTCGGAAAGATTTCGGCGGCCCTTCATGAGCTGCACTCGCACAAGCTGGCAGCATGTTCAAGAGCATGTTGCCCTGTCTGCGTACATGTTATGTGCACCTGCGTTGTTCATTTCATCATCGGCTGGATGCACTCGTCACAAAATGCTTCGACTGGTGGCAGGCGCTGACTTGCACCTGCCGCCCGGAAACAGCATCTGTTTGTCACGAGCGGTACCGAGTCGAGGGTCAGATCGAGGGCTTGAGATTTCCCTTATCTTTTATCTCTTACTACAGGCCCTACAAGACAGCCAGAGCCGTAGAGCCTGCACACAGTCCAGTGCAGCCGGCCGCCAGCCGTGCAAACAGCTCGGCGGACGCTGCGGCGGCCGGCGGGGCGCAGCCCACGGCGGATGCCAACAACGCGTCCTTCGACGAAACGGCGGCGGCTGCGGCGGCCGTCTCGCCGATGTCGCAGGCCGTGGCTGCAGCGCCTTGGCTGCGTCTCGTCGCGGCAGAAACGCCTGCAGAGGTACACTGCGCGCCATGAGCTTACCTTTGCATGGGTGCGGGCTATAAGCATGGGTGCGGGCTATAGGTTTGCGCAGATCGAATGTGTGTCGTGCCATGGTCCGCCTAGAAGTGTACGACTTGCCATGGTGGTTTGGTCAAACAGCTGCCAGTGGCCGCCGTTGCGCTGCTTGCCTTTGCTAGTTGACAAAATCAACAAAGTTGATTTTATGTACTAGCAAAGGCGCCCTCCAGTGCAGGGTTCCCACGGACTGGCTGAGCTGTCCACGCTTGCACCATGGCAGAGTCGACCACGTCCTGCATCATGACTGGCGTACAACCATACACTTCTGACACTGTCCTTAGGCAGCCGCAAGCACACCCCTGCTATCAGGTATCGAACGCCCAGCAGTCACAGCTCCATTGACCTGAACACCTTGTATTCGGATCATGCGCAGCCGCCGGAGGAGCTGAGGGCGCACTTGGCCAACTGCCCGCCGGGCACGCTGAGAGGCATCCTGGAGCGTGCTGAGGCCACCCTGGAGCACCTCTTCCCACCACCCAACACCGACGCCGGGAGGAACCGCAGGCGTGGCGGGGCTGACATGGCAGGGGCCGTCGGTAATCCCGAGCGCAGCAAGGAGGTAAGCTCAGACTTGGCTTGAAGCTTTGCGCACAACACTGCACCGGCCCCCACTGCAGCAGCTTTGGCAACCGGGGCACAACGCCTCTACCACCACATCATATTGCCCCCTCGAATGCTCCTGACAATGCGCGCGGTTTCCATTCCCAGGCGGCAGCGCTGTACTGGCGGCTGCTGGCGGCGCTGGTGGGACGCGAGACGGCGGAGCGGGTGCCGTCGCTGCTGGGCTCGGGCACCTTCCACATTTCGCTGCTGGCCATGTCCGTCCAGATCATCGCCGCCGCGCACCGCATCGTGAGCGCCTTTCGATGGTCGGATTGCATCGATGCTCGCTTTGTTTGCAGACACATGCTCCATTGTGTGAACCTGTGCAAATTGCGGATTAATGCATTGACCCTAAACCCTAAACCCTAAACCTGACCTGCTTGCGAAAGGTCCCTGCTCACGCAGCCTTCGCTCAGCAGTGAGAACTCTCACACTTGTCGGCAACCTTTCTGGATTCAGGTGATGCTGGCGTTCCCGGCGGTGCTGGACAAACTGCACGTGTCCGCCTTCGACCTGGGGCAGCTGGTCGCGCCGGTGCTGGCGGCGGAGCCCGGGCTGCCTGCCGACCTGCGCCGCCAACTGGCCAGCCTGGAGGAGCGCATCCTCGAGGTGAGCGCCCTGTATTACATGATGATATTATATGAGGATTTTCCATGGCAGACTGAGGAAGTTGAAGCATTGCCTGCGTTGCCCACCGACCTGCGGCGCCACCTGTCGGCCTGGGGGACCGTTCCCTCGAGGTGAGCGTCCTGCACAATACGAGGAGTCTTCATGGCAGATTTGAGAGGATAAAAGCAATGCCTGGGCTGCCCACCGACCTGCGGCGCCACCTGTCCGGCCTGGAGGAGCTTGCCCTCGAGGTGCGGCTGTGTTGCTGCAACTCATGCAGCACCTGCTCATATGCAGTTGTCATCTTCACACCCACACGGCATTTGGGGTTGCGTAAACCCCATGGTGCACCAGTTGGTCACAACGCAGTTCAGTCACACCGCTGATGATCATGCTGATGTGGCATGTAGTGGCTTGCTGCTCCACCTCGAGCAGTGCGCAGCTGCCGCTGGCACAGCTGCACGTTGGGCAGATCTGCGCATCACCCAGGCTGTTATACATGTGTTCACTCTTGTACACGAGCACTTGTGCACCTGGTCACAGATCTCAGGGCTTCCCGCTACCTGAGCACTTCGATCCCAGCGCCATCACGTCATATCCTTCCACCATCATGTCATATCCTTCCACCATCCGTCCACCATACACCCTGCCAAAAAGTGCTTCAATGTGTGCAGGAGCTGGCGTGGCAGCCGGGCAGCTCGCTGTACCCTCGCCTGGCGGCCGCCGTCGGCTGCGCCGACATGGCACCTGCACGGTGCGCCGCCTTCTCTTCCCCGTCGTCCAAGGTCGCCCGACCACTTGCACCCGTGGATGGGATTGCATTGGTGCCAGCCACACATGTGTACCCTTGGGATCTCTGCGTCGCCCTGCATGCTAACTTGACGCCGACATCAGTTTCCAGCGACAGTGGCGCTCGAGGCGGTTGCGCACGTACTTCTCAGTATGTCTGTTGTGTTGCAGGTTCAGTAGTGATTCGGACGACGAGCGGTCGCACTCGCCGCCACGGGGTAGCAGGTGTGCACTGCTTGGCCGTAGCACTCTCTTCACGGGGACGTTCCACCTCATAGCACAAACCGACAGCCCGTACCACAACATTGGCATCACAGTGCCAATGTGAAGCGGTGCATTGCAATATGCAACAAGTCCAACTTGCACAACAGCGTAGTGTCTAGCCTCTGTCTGCCACACAGAGCCCAGACGCAAGCCCTGAGAGCCTGCATGCTAGTGCGCGCGCTGCAATGTCTAGAGCACTGCGGGCGGTAGATTCCCATCCCCGCGCTGCTGCAGGGCGCCCCTGGCGCCGATCTCGCGGCCGGATGGCGGCAGCCCCATGACGCCGCGCAAGCGCGGCCACAACGGCCAGCTGATGGGCCCCATCCCCCTGAGCTTTCCGCTGGCCGACTCGGCCTACGAGCGGGAGGAGGGTTCCGGTCCAGAAGGTACCATCCAGCTCCACTGATTTGCCAGTCACCAGCCTGAAAAGGTTGCACGCCTTTCCGTGTTTGCGAAGGCATGTTGTTTACAGTTGCACTGTGTTGAGCAGCGTGGCCCCCAGGCGGTTCGGACAATGCGGTATGCAGTTTGAGGCTGCGGTGTGGCCGCTGCTGGGAGAGATGAGTAAGCTGTGTCTGCCCGCGTCGATGTCCAGGCTCCCCAGAGAGCCCGCCGCGCAGTCCGCCACGCCAGGAGCCGCTGGAGTCGATGCTGCCCATGTCACCCTGCCGGCTGCGCGCCGGCGCCACGGCCGCCACCTCAGAGCCGCCGCCGCCGCCTGCGCCGCTGCTGACGCCGTGGGCGGGGCCGGGCGCGACCGGCGGCCGCGTCCGCGCCGTCGGCTCTCCAGCGGCTCACTACGATCCGGAGAACATTCTGCCGCCGCCGCCGGCGTTTGGCGATCCCGCCGGCGGGCCGTCGCTGCCGGGCGGCGCGCCGCCGGGACACATCAGCGCCAGCGCTCGGCAGCTGGTGGGCCAGGTGCTCGCCAAGGTGGGGCTGCTTCGAGCGCGTTCGTCCTCAAAGAACAGTCGGCTTTAACAGTGTGCTCCAGCAGTCAAGCTCAGCGCTTAGTATGCTTGGTGCGCTTTGCCCACGGCAAGTGTCCGAGCCATGGTGCCAGACTCCTGGAGCATTGCTCAGCTGCGGGGTTTCGGCCACGATTGATGTGGCTTGCGACACAGAGCATGACATCTGGTTGTGCGCATCATCCGACTGCATGCATCGTTGACGGTTCTATCGGAATCTCAACTGATGCCGTCAACCGATGCCTCACAACCTCATGTCAATGCTTTCGCGCCGCCCACTCAGATGCTGCGGCTCGGCGGCGAGCGGCTGGTGGCGCTGGCGGTGCACCTACCCCTGTCGCCTATGGACCCCTCCGACTTCCTCGCGCAGGTCTGGGTTTGTAACATCTGCAATCAAGCTGCAGGTCCTCTCTGTCGATGGGATCCAGCCAGTCCTGCCTTCCTCAGCACCAGCAAAGACACAAAGCTCACGAGCTTCTGACACTTTCTGATTTGGTGCATTTGTTCTCTGCTGGCGGGGCTAGAGCACGGCTCGAGGCTCACGCTCACGTCGATGCTGGCTGAGCGCCAATACAGAGCCACGTGCCTTGCAAGGTTTTCTTTTTGGCGAAGCGGCAGTGCCAGAGCGCACTGCGATGCACATGACGGCTGCCTGCCGGCTGCCGCCTAAGATGAGCATATGATCCGCATCCCTTCATGGTCACTCATATGAAGCCGTCATGCATCCCGCCCGCGCAGGCGTACACGGTGCTGCGGTGGCTGGTGTACGAGCGCACCTGCCTGCTGTACGGGCGGCACCTGGACCAGCTGCTGCTGGCGGCGCTCTACGCCACTGCAAAAGTGCACAGCATGCGCCAGGTGAGTTAGGGTTTAGGGTAAACCCTAACCCTAACCCTAACCCTAAACTTAACAACCGTTTTGTTCTGTGCGCCCCCGCCGAGGTCCGTGGCAGGCGCCAGGTGCCGCCCTTGCATACATTTCATGTCCAGACTGAGCAGGACCATGTTTTGTTCACAAAACCAATCCTGCGCATTGCGCGGCTCGCAGGCAGCGGACACACATGTCTCACATTGCCGTCGCTGCTGGCGGCGCTGCCCGACAACGGCGCATCCGAATTCTGCCTACGACTGCTGAGGTTCCTGCATTGCATGAGTGCAGGTGACGTTCAAGGAAATCGTCTCGCACTACCGCGGCCAGCCGCAGGCGCGGCCGCCCATCTTCCGGCGGGTGCCGCTGCTGCAGGACAACGGGCTTCGCCCGCTCAAGACCGGCGACATCATCGCCTTCTACAACACCATCATCATCCCCGCGGCCAAAGACTTTCTGCACGCCATCGTCGCCGGCGAGGTGCCGCTGGCGCAGCCGCCGGGTGAGGCATCACCATGCCCTGCAGGCACCAAGTCAGTCGATACTCAAAACAGCTGCTCTGAGAGCGTGCGCACTGACAGACTCGCTGTCAGGTCTGTCGGTGTATATAGCTATATACCCTGCTATATACCCTGACTACATACCCTGCTATACACCCTGCTATACACCCTGCTGTATACCTGCTATATACCCTGAGCATCCGTTCCTCTGCTTGTGGGCAGTTCAATTCACACAAATCAGCAATTCGATCCTTCTTTTCTGTCCAGCGTTGCGGCGCGCACATGGCTAAACGGATGACGGCGAGCTGCGGGGCAGAAACCTGTCCTGTTCCACCTGTGCTGTCCAAGTTTTTGCGTGCAAAACCCTGTTGCTGAACGTGCTGCCTTTCCGCCCGCAGTGCCGCTGCCGGGGGCCGGCGGCGATGGCGAGGTGGCAGAGGTGGCATGCCCCGCAGAGCCGGCCGCCTCCAGCGTTCCCATGGCCGCCTCCAGCGCGGCGCTGCCGGCATCGCCTGACGGCAACGTCATCGTGTCGCCGCTGCGAGGCACCGCAGCCGCCGGGGTGAGCGGAAACCCTTCCAAGATGATCCGTCCAAGATGCTCCCAAGATGATCCCTAAACCCTAAACCCTAACCCAACACTGCACAGGCCAACAGAGCTGACGTCTCACCACAGCTTGACCGACCGACCGACCAGACCACTTCGTGGAAGTGTTTTGCTGGTCCTTCTTGTTGACTACCAGCCCCCTCCCCCAGCCGGATTGTGCACAGTCCTGAGCTTTGTGCATCTTCGATCACCTGCAGTTCATGACGCCGCGCACTCGGTCACTGTTCGCGGGCGTGCCCTCGCCGGGCGACATTGCGGCCATCAACGCGGCCGTCGCAGGCGCCGCCGCCTCGCCGGTGGCCGCCGCGCCGCCGCCGCCGCCGCCGCCGGCCGGTCAGGACTCCTCGCCGCAGCGGCTGCCGCGTCAGCGAGGTTCCCGCGGCGCCGGCGGCCGCTCGCCGCGCCGCGGCCGTGGCGCAGCAACCACAGCAGCGGCGGCGGTGGAGGCGCCTGCTTCGCCCGCGCGCCGGCCCGCCGGCGGCGCTGCAGCCGAGTTCCGCCGCCCAAGCGGGGTGACGCGCGAGCCGAGTCTGGCATCTGGCATGGGCGCCGGCACGCGTGGTGAGCTTCCCAGGATCTGCTGTGCTCAAGTGTTGTTTGATGAACTACTCCTTGTGAATAAGCCTCAAGAAGCATCACGTGAAACGCCTCAACATGTCGATTGCTTTGGAAGTACTGAGCGCGCCGCCCCAGCTGCCAGACAAACGCATCCTGACTCTTGAATCTGCTGCCAACGAGCTAGCGTTTCCGTCCACGCTGGCATCTCGTCACGTGCTGTTCTGTTCGGTGTGCAGCCTTCGAGGCAGCCGCGGCGGCGGCGGCGGGCGCCGTGGCCGGCGTCTCAGAGCTGGTGCAGGAGGCGGAGGCGGAGCTGTCCGCGCTGGATCCTGCAAAGGGGCGGTCTTTGCCCGAGCGCCCCCAGCCGCCGCAGGTGTGCACGAACTCTTTGCAGCGTCGTGCAGCCCTGTGTATGACGTCGTCACATGCACCTTTGTGCTGCCAGCTGGCAGCTGCTGGCTTTGCGACGTGCAGCGTCAGCAGGGAGCCTGCTTGCATGAGGCTGCCACGGTAAAGCCTAGGGTTAAACCCTAGGTTTAAACCCTAGGGGCCACACTTGGTCAGTGGGCACAGATCCCACAAACTTTCGCTGTGTCTGCATCTGACAGGATCTGACAGTTTCCTCTGCAGTGACGCGAACGCGTCAAACACAGGCAAGCATGCCGGACAGTCACTATTGGTAGTGACGCGTTTGCTTTCGACACCGCACTCCGAGCCCACCTAGAGCCCACTAGCAGCAAAGCCCACCAGAACAGCAGCCCACGGCCCTTCTGGTCCTCAGGAGTGAGCTGAAACCTCACTGACAATTTGCTTTGTGATACTGCAGGGCGCCCAACAGGACGCCGGTCCCTCCGCAGCGGCAGCGCTGCCGATGATCCCACGGCATAGCCCCAGGGGGGCCGCCGCCGCCGCCCGCGCGGCAGCGGCTGCGTCCGTCGCCCCACCCGGCGTGACTGCCAGTGCCATGAACGGCCACGGGGGCGGCGCCTCTGGCAGCCACACCTTTGGCAGCGCCGTCGCCGTGCGGAGGCGGCCGGCCGGCGCCGCGGATGCCCCACCGGCAGCACAGTCGGCGGCGACGCGGGCGGCGCAGCGCCTGGCGGCGACGAGGATGAGCGACAGCGGAATGGCCACCGGCAGCGCGCCCGCAGCGGCCGTTCCCCTGCCTCCGGGCAGCCTGGTGAGGGTGGCGGCGGCGGAGGATGGCGGTATGGTCGCGGGACGGCCAAGCCGCAGCGTGCGGCGGCGGCTGGCCAGCAGCTGATACCAAGCTGCTCATGACGATCACAGGATACGAAGGCTGAGCAACGAATAGTGCTGCTGCGGCTGGGTCAGCGCAGGGTGATGCTGCACCTCACGAGGGCGGGGCAGCCGAACAAGCAGTGTTGGTGTGCGCACCAGAAGTTGGGCAGGGATTGTTCCGGATTTGCTTACAATATACAGCCGCAATATGGAGTGGGTCGATGGTCAGATATTTAGCGTGTAGCAAGGTCACAAGCTGGCCGAAGCGCTGCTGCATTTTGATGACGATTTCTGTGTTTCCAACAGCAGAGCCTTGACGCGCAGCTTGAGAATGTCGATGCAGCGACACCTGACCTGACACAACCTCAGCTGACAGCTCGGGAACAACAACCAGACGTGCGGGCTGGCCACACATTTTGCTGGCAAGTGGCACGTTGCGCGTGTTAGGGAGGACTGGCCGATCGCCTGACGTTGAACACTCCACCTGGTACGCTGAACTGTCTGACGTTCTGACATTGCGCTGCGGCTGCAGCGGTGTGGTAATTCTGCCCCACTGCCGCGTATGCCTCGAAGGGCTTGCATCACCGGCCCAGCAGCCGGGTAGACTTGACGCTGTTGACTTGACGATGCCGATTTGGCTTGCCTGGGATTGCCTGCATTGGCCGAGGGTGAGTGGCATGCCTGTCTGTAAAATGCCTTTGCTCACATATCTCCCCGGCGCAACCTTGTTCTTTTCATTTTTTGCACCGCACCGCATCGCTCCTGCTGTTTCACACGACAAGTTGATCGCGCATCTACATCTAGTCGAGCCGTGAATTCAAAACAGTGCTCCTTCACAGGTGATGCCTGCCGCCGCACTGTTGTGGATGCCTGCCGGTGAAACGCCGCCACAGAAAGATGGCGGGGCCGACTTTGCACGCCATCTCGGCACCTTCGACAGCATGTGCATGTCTCCATGCCTGTGGCGCCCATCTGCGCGACGCCGGCGCTGACGATGCAATAAAATGCACAAAATCACTTGTCGTACAACCGGTACAGCACGTGGGCGAAGTGCACGTCTTCAACTTCTCACAGGGCGGCCTCGCTCACATGAAAAGTCCGCCGCAGCCCTGTTTCGCCTTGGACGTCCGCATCATTCCAAACCTCACGCTGATGCTGCACCTGCCACCAAATGCAGCCTCAGCAGTGTGGGACAGCGATCAGACTCAGCAGCGCGTCCAAGGTGATCCAGACCCTTCAGGATGTCCTCGTCCTGCTAACCTGCTGTCGAAGGGATCATTCATGTCGCATTTCCCGCCACACACCGTGCCCTGGTCGCAATCCCAGGCTCCGGAAGGCACGATGTGTGCACAATGCCTCGGGACGTCAGTCAATGCTTGAGTTTGTTTCATGTCATTTGAAAGATCTCAGGTCGTCTCGAACATCTTGGTAATCCTCTGCCTGAGCTCAGCTGGTGCCCAGCGGACGCCGCGCCGCATGGTCAGCGGCCCATAATCTGATGAACACATCACTCTGCATCCGATGCAGCCTGCTAAAGCCACATGAGCTGTCGTAATCCTTCTAGAGGCATCCACTCGTGCCTGATCACACAGGGCCCGCTCTTTGTGAGGAGCTGTCGCAGCGCACACCACTGCCCTCCCCGCTTGCGCCACACCGCACCTTTCCGCAGCAGGCGCCGTGCGGCTTCCCGGGTTTTACTGATGAGCGCCAACGTCCAGGTGTGCCGGCTACCAACGTACGCACGTGAAGGTTTCCAGCTGATTCCAGAGAGCGCTGGCAGGCAAGTTGTTCTGTTCACGGGTGCACATCGGCCGGGGATGCACAACTGAAGCCAGCAGCCCCGCATGCGTTTACGTTTACGCTGCTTTCTTGTACAGGAGAACGTCGACGTGGCGGTGGTGGGCGGCGGCCTGGGCGGCCTCATCACCGCCATTGCTGTGCGGCGCTCGATGCCGGGCGCCTCAGTGAAGGTGATCTCAACGTTCTGACATGGCGGACGCTGTTCCAGCGGCGCCAGCAGCTGTGTCTTTGCGGTAACGCTGCATATGGATGTAGGGGTCGCTCCAGGGCCGGTTGTGCACATGGCAGTACAGTATAGCATGCGCCGCGGGCTTGCATCGGCAGCTTGCTGAGCACATCATCGCTGATTGTCAGGGCCTCCTGGTCCTGACGCTGCGGCAGATTTCAGCAGGGCTGACGCCATGCATTGGCAGGAGCCTGTGCGGTGCTTGTGTGGTTGTTTCCATCGGTCAAACGGCGCTGTTTCCGACACCGGCCAGGGAGCTGAACAGTTCATCTGGCGTGTCAAAACCGGGCGAGCTGCCAAGGCGTGCGCTCCAAGCGGAAGTAGAAACCCTAAACCCTAAGACGCTCTGCGCACCGGCCCACATGCACCTGGGCAAAGCTGTTCACGTTGTTGCTGCCATGCAGGGTTTGGAGCAGATTTCGACATACCAGGAATACGGGTCGCTGGGGCTGGCGCCCAATGGGCAGTCTGCAATGTGCACGACGAGTTTCTGACTGCTCAGTCAGAAACTATAGATGTACAATCAGACATTCATCAAAGCTGGCACACTGGTGGGGCTGACGCCCACTGGGCAGGGACCAGAAATGCCTGCTGGTTTCTCGTTATTACTGCACAGGTGTTTGAGCAAATTCCGGCGTATCAAAAGTCGGGCGCGCTGCTGCGCCTCTGGCGCCCAATGGCCAAGGCGCAATGCATGCAATGGACATACACATCAAACTGGTAGCGATCTAGAGTGCAAGAACGAGCCACTGCCCCACAGGTGTATGAGCAGTTCCCGGCATATCGAAAGGCGGGCGCGCTGCTGGGCCTGGCGCCCAATGGGCAGTCTGCGATGCGCGCGATGGACCCTGCGCTGCTGGACAGGGTCGTCGAGGAGTGCGTGCCGGAGGGCCGCGTCATCACCTACGACGGCGACGGTGTGTTTCGCCGCTTGATGTTGACAAGGGCTATTCCTGAACCTTCCCGAATGGACGTCGCACTGCTGTAAGCGGTCAACCGCAGAGTGCGTGCCCGAGGGCCGCGTCTTCACATCCGACGACATTGGTGGGCATTTCATCGTAATTTTTTTGTCTTAGCCAAACGCTCGGAAGTGCAGCACGCGCGGTTGTGTCCTGCTCTGTTCCGCTCTCACCGGAACCCGGATGCGACTGTGCATCTTTTGAATCGAAGCACGTATTCGACAAGCCTGAGCGCGCCGGTCAAGCGGCAGGTGTTTTGTGTCTGAAAACCCTAAATCCCCAATCTTGTGTCTGCAGGCAACAAGATTGGGGAGAGGGAAACCGGCGCCGTCATCGGCGGCGAGGAAACCCAGGTACAGCATTTTCAAGAATTTGTGCAGGATCCTTTTATGTGTCGTCTTTTCGCGTTGTGCAATCCGTTGTCCATCGTCTCTACCTTCGACTCCCACGACAGCCGATAACGAGCAGCACCGCACCGAGACTCCCTGATCTATCAATGCGAACACCTGGCCTGCCGACTGTCATCCTTCATCCTCATGCGTGGGGGGGATCGAGCGAGACGCGCGTCGCGACGATAGAGCATTACTGCAGCGTGCATATGCAGGTGGAGTGGCAGCCTGCACATGCAGGTGAAGCCACACGCTGCTCAAATTCCGATCCGGCATCCTCCGACGCACCCAGCCATCATGACACGCAGGAGGGGCTGAAAGAAAAGTACGGCGCGGCAATGCTGCGCATTGGCTGGTGGGAACTGCACACCGTGCTGCGGGACGCGCTGCCGGAGGACGTGATCCGCTTCGACCACAAGTTCGCCAGGCGCGCGGGTCGCAGTCCCTTGGTTTCTGTACGAATGTGATTGCGACACTGCCGGAAGCGGGTTTAGGGTTTAGATCTGTGGTCCGCGGGAGCTGCACACCGCTGTGTGCGGTGAGCCTCCAGGGAGGGATAAATCCGCTTTGGCCAGCGAGGGGTGTGCGCCACTGCGGCGGTGGGCACGCGATTCTGGCACGTGTTCCAGAAACCGTACAGTCGGTTGTGCTCTGTCACATTCCCGTACAGGTACGAGGAGGCAGCCAATGTCATCAGGATGCACTCTGACCTGCGTGAGGCGGGGAATGCCGTGGCGGGTGGCGCGACTCTGCTCATTCATGCGAGAGCATTCTGCAACAGGTCTCTTTTTGGATGTGTCACACAGGTACGAGGAGGATGCGGACGGAGTCGCCGTCCATTTTGAGAGGCGCGAGGCGGGCGACTCCGTGGCGATCGGCGCAAAGTTGCTGATCGGCGCGGACGGCGGATTTTCTGCGGTGCGTCGCCAGTGCCTAGGCGACGGGCTGCCCGACTGGAAGGTGTGTGTACTGCAGATGCAGATGCAGATGATTACAACCAGGAGGTGCTCGAAGCACTGGGCTTGGCTCTCTTCGAGCAAACACGGCGGCTTTGCGCACTGCATCTGGATTTGTCTTCTCGCTGCTCTCCTCCATGCGGCGGCCGGACATGATGGCGGGATGCTGAAAGCTTCTGCTTCAGCCAAGAAGGGATGCCGGTGCTCGTCATATTGTGCATTCAAGTGTTGCCCGGTATTGTATATATACATATAATACCGATATTATATATATTAGCGCCTCGGCCTTTTCGACAAAGCCTAGTGCGGTAACCTTATCAGACAACGAGGTCTTGCTACGGCAGTGCTGCACCAGTGCTGCACTGTGGTGCGCTCCGCTCGACATGCATCTGCTTCAAGGGACCAGGTGCATTATGCAGGCTCAGCCGCCACAGTGCAGCACCTGCATGCAGCAGATGACACGAGGATTCACGAGGAAGAAAGCATCCATACTCTGGATGCCTTGCAGACACCTGAGCGGCATGAAGCGAAACGAAGGGAAGATACGATACAGCCCAGGCTACAGACATGGAATCTTCCAGCCTGTACAGGGAATCATCATCTGGCACACTCAAGCGCCGGCCGCACAGATGGCAGGCCAGCTGGCGGCCGTGGTGACGGAGCGCAGCTGGAGGTTCACGACAGTTGAAAACAATTTCCCTCGGTATGCAGACTTGAAAGCCCACTGCCATGCACAGGGGTCGATAATCTGGCGCGCCCGGGTGCCGGCGGCGGAAATGGCGGGCCAGCTGGCGGCGGGCGTCATGGAGCGCAACTGGGTCGGCGCCGGGCGCATCGCCAACCTGCACACGTGCGTCAACGCGGAAACCAAGGAGGGCGCCTGGGTGGGCCTCGCGAACAAGGTTCGACAATTTCCTGGTCCCCAACACACGATGACAGTTTCAAACTGGAATTTGCTGGCGTGCTTTCGGGCGAGTCCGCCTGCAGGGTGACTGTCCAGCTGGCGCCTTGGCAGATCACGCTGCAATGTGCTTGCTGCAGCGGATGCCATGGTTCTGACGCCGCTTACCCTGCAGTGCCAGCCTGGAAACTCGAGAAACCCCTGCCCACCAGCGCATTCACCACCAGTCACCACCGATGCCACTGATGCCGCTCATTTGTTGCGTCACAGCTGTACCGCTTTGCCAAACTCAGTGAGTCATCTGTGCTCTGCCCGAGTCCGCATGTCAACATGATGATAGCCGCTGCATGCTGCACAGCCAGCTGCACGACATGGCCGTGGAATCCCACGAGATCCCAGCTGCCGCGGTTGCCGGGTACTGCAGGGGGTCGATATGCGCGCTGCCGCAAAGCGTGCAGGACGAAACTTCAAAGAAAGGGAGGACAACTGCAGTTTTTTTCTCTATCTTTTTAAATCCTCCAAGGCGCCGGGTCGCAGGTTCTGCTACCACAGGCTGCAGCTGAGAACACAACAGGGCCCCAATCACAACGCTGCTGTGCTTTGCTGCAGCGCGTGGTGGGGCACTCGGGAGGGGACTTTAGGGTTTAGTGGACTTTGCGGCCATGTCAAACGCGCGCACCAAAGGGTTGCAGGAGATGCAACCATTGGGTGCATCCTTTCAAGACGCTTATGAATCCGCGAGCATCGGTCAATGTGTGCTTTTGCAGAGTGTGCTGGGGGCGATGGGCGTGAACTTTGACGCCGAGCCTTCGGCGCGCACCGGTCTGCAGGTGCTGCCCATCGGCAGGACCGCCTTCGAGGTGCGCTCCGCACCGCTGGCAGCCTTTGGATGATGCAGATTCCGTTGACGCTGCCCAGACCATTGCGACAGGATGGCGACATGCAGCACAGCTCGATCCGCACCCTGCTTGCAGATGCCGGGCATAATGCAGGCCTGCATCTGTGGAGTGACACTCAAGTAGACAGCCGCCACTGACGAAGTCATCCTTCCACATCCGATACAAATAAAGCCGCACAGTGCCTCGAGATATCGGAAACTCCCCTTCAATCCTCGATGCCCGCAGCGCTGCTCCAAAGTCTTCGACGGCTTCCCGGCGGAATTTCGGACCATGCTGGACGGCACGGATCCCGACTGCTATGTGGAGCACGGGGTTTGGACGCGGGGCGTGGAGCGGCGCTGGGGCGCGGGTCGGGTGACGCTGCTCGGCGACGCTGCTCACCCTGTGCGCCCCGTCACAGGCACGTATAGGGTATAGGGTATACGGTATACGGTATACGCAATGTAGATAACATAGGACACTGCTTATCAGACAAGTCGCTCAGAGGATCGCGAGGTGGAGCGGCGCTGGGACGCGGGCTGCGTGACGCTGCTGGGCAGCGCCGCGCACGCCCTGCTGGCATTGCAGATGTGGTCGACACGGCATGTGCTTTTCAAAGAAGCTCCTTGGCCGGCTCGTGTTGTCCGCATAGCATTGACCGCAAGCATCGTCCTCGCAGCAGCTCGCAGCCGAGAAGGGTGCGGCCCATTCTTGGAGCTGCTGGAACGGCAGAAGTTTCGAGGTTCAAAACGCTTCTCGCAGGCGCCGGAGGACGCGCCGGAGCTGGCGGCGCAGCTATGCACTGCTTTAGTTCCGGGACCGATGATCAGATCTTTTGTCGCCGCGCTCGCAGGCCAGGGTTTCTCCCAGGCGGCGGAGGACGCTCTCGAGCTGGCGGCGCAGCTGCAGACGCACGGTTGCGCGCCCGAGGCGCTGCGCAAGTACGAGGACGCTCGTCTCGATCGCGCCAAGATGGTCGCCGAGGGCGAGCAGGCAAGTGGCGTGATCATGATCTGGGAAGAACCGCGATGTCAAAGTCTCATGTTCTTTCCATTTTCTGCGCCAAATGCGCATGTGGACATCTGCTTCGACTGTGCAGGCCGTTGCCAATGGCGAGGTTGTGTGCAAACGATAGATGGCTGCTACACATTGTCCTTCTCCCACCTGCGCCGGCCGCCGGCTGCCTGCCGCTGGATCTGCGAGAGAAGCTTCCAGACTGCCACTGTGCCCTCGCAGCGGCGATTTGCACCGCCATGTGTTTGCCACGAATCAGCCACGGCGCCCATGCTTAGCCAACGCAAACATTCGCCAACACACACAAGCTGACATCAACAATTCTTATTCAGCTAAACCCTACAATTCTTATTATGGCAGGCCCTGGCGGAGGCAGCCTACGCAGCAGCGGGCCAGTCGTCCATCGATGCGGCGCGAGCCGCCAACAAGCGCACCAACTACATCGACTCCCTGTTCCGGCAGCAGTTCGAGCCGCTGCGGTAGGGACAGAGGACGGGCATTGCGGCATGCAAGAGCCCCGAAAGCTTCAGTAGGGGCAAGTGGCATCAAAGCTACGCAAAGGAAAGGGAACGAGAGGGTAATGAAGATCGCAGCAGAACCGCCGAACTTCGCAGGGGCTGCATACGCAGTGTGAGGTGAACGTTGAGGCGCCAGCGGGCGTAGTCTAACGCTGAGCTAGTCCGTGGGATCCGCGTTGTCCCTTTTGTATATCAGTACCCCTTAGCTTTCAGCTCATGCTTTGTGTTTTGGTGCCATGTCTCAACATAATTGATGTTGCTGCGTCGCTTGTGTACTTTCAACTGGAGCACAGCATGTGACATTCCGAAAGTTCTAGAGCATGTTTCCACCCATAAGAAGCATAGATGCATAGATGCAGCTACTCAACTGCGTGTGACTTCCAGCTCGCGGATTTGGGCTGACCGCCGCCAGCTGGCCCGTGTTGTGAAGCTATCGAGCTGTTTCAGGGAGGCGCGTCGATGGTGTGAGGAGTCTGGATGCTTCGCGCTCCTGCTAATACCCTTATAGCGCTGTCAAGTGGGCTGAGGCGCTACTGCACCAAGCTCGTCCACGTTGCTGACGTGTATCACATGTGCAGAGATCTGGAGCCTCGGAGTCTTCGCTTGAGCCTCCACGCGTGCATAGGTTCCTCACTTGAACTGTTTGAGTGACGCGATTTGTTCCTCGCTTTGTGGACAGTGAGCTCCTCTCCATGCACACGTTGACCCACCTGCACCGTATTCATCGATGCATCGGCTTGCCTTAGGCAGCAGCCTCTCGATCTTGCCACTACCCGCAACACACGATAGCAAATTTAGGTACGTGCTGAAGCTACTGTGCACAGGCACTTCGCTGATGCTCGCTGGCCTTCCCATCCAGTGCCACAGCAAGGCCACATAAAAAGTCTGCTTGCAAGACATACTTTCGTGCTTGTTTTATGCACGTCGACTAGTCCAGATATTTTTGTTACATCAAACCTCCACCGGCAACACAGGGCGCCGGCAAGGGGCCGCTGCGTGCCTGCCGCTGTTGCTGCTGCCACTACTGGCGGGATGGGCGGAAAGCAGCTTACGCCGCAGCAGAACTGGCATCACGTGTCTGCTGACTGGCTAGAGTGAGCATTCACGATCTGTCCTACATGTTCATTGCACGTTCATTGCACGTGCACCCGTAGCAGTGACTTTGATGTGATATGTGATATCTGATATGTGATAGGTGACCGCTATGCCGTGCTGCAGAGACGGCCGCTGGCATGGCAACGTGGGCATGTGGTCATCGTACGACATTGAAGGCACTTTGGTGCAGGTGGGCAGCATATTGATCATGCCATACCAAAGTGCCATATAATGTGCATGCGCGCTGGCTGTGCTGCGGTCAGCTGCAGTAAGAACGACGAAGCCGAGCACTCGGCTTCGTTATCTTAGGGGTCTTGGGGTTGGAACCAGGCTGCTAAACCAGGGCTGCTAGCCCTGTTCAGCAGCCTGATTCTAGACAACCCCCAAGGCTGTGCCCTCGATCGATCAGGTGGGTGCCAAAACACAACACCGGTGATTCTGAGGACGATATGTCCCTCTGCTTTTCAGGAGTACCCCGCCGCGCGGCAGTTTTTTAATCAGCGCGGCCGCATCACCGGACCCAACAACGTTATGAACTCGCCGGAGGAGATCACCGGGCGCCTGGGCGGCGGGCTGCAGCGCCGCCCGCAGGACGGCTACTGGCAGCGTCCGCCGCCCTACTTGTGCGTTGTTGTGCACCTGCGCTGCCGTGCTCAATCCGGCTCGGCAGCTGCATGATGTGATGCCTGCTAGAACAATGAGCCTGTAATTGCGCAGATAACGCCCAGGCCGGCAACGCAAGACCGTTCTTCCAGTCGCTTCGTCACAGATCTGCTGCGGGTGGACACCGATCTTCCATGAATCGCCTTGATTACTTGACTTCTGCTGCAGCGAGTTTGACGAGGCGAGCAGCAGCTGCTGGGACGGCTTCAAGCACCCGTTCTACCCAGCAGATGGACCGCTGCGGGTGCGAACCAGCTTGACGGCTTCAAGGGTCACCTGCCTGGCTGATGTGACATGACAGCGTGACACAATGCTCGTTCGCATTGCGCTGAGTCGATCACAAACGCACGGCTGCAGCGGCTGCACCGCCGGCAATGTCCGACAAGCAGCAGGTTTGCGCAGGACGGCAGCATGGGCGTCAACGCAAAGCTCCGACGATGCTCCGGGCTTCAAAGTGTCATGTGACATCACTATGTACTGCGATTCGAGGGCGCTACGTGTCGCGGTTACGCATGCTGGCACCCGCCCCAGGGTGGCATCCAGCGCCCACCTAATAGCTGCGGCTGGCGGAGCGGAGCATGACTTTGTCGGAACGACATGTCACGGCGGTGGCGCGAGAGTGACTCCCAACAAAACTGTCAGCATTTGGCAGGTGCGCATGCTGGCGCCCAGCCCGGGGCGGCATGCGGTGGTCACCTTTGCGCTGCCGCTGGCGGAGCGGGCCGCGGAGGGCGGCGACGCGATGGGCGTCTGGGGCGTGATGCCCGTTTTCCAGCTTCCGGGCGGCGACGCGCGCCGCAGCATCCGCCCGATGTACAATCCCGACACCGGCGAGTTTCTGGTGAGCACCATGGGCAAGGGTTTAGGGTTTAGGTTTCAGGGTTTAGGGTTTGCTTGGTCGGACGTGATCTACAAACTGGTATCGGGCTGACAGTCACTCGGTCTCCGCGAGGACTGCGTGCGTGTCGGCGCTGATGAAGCCCGAGCAGCGTCCCCGAGTTTCGGCTGCAGAGGCCCTCACCTCGCTGCTGCAGCAACAAACTTATCCCATTCCAGGCCTCCCAGGCGCATGCAACCATGCAGGCGTATCTAAATAGTTGACGATAATCTCGAATTAGGGCAGCCCCTGTCAAGTTACCGGCAGCCCTGTCAAATTAGGGCAGCCCTATCGAATTCGGGCCTGTCATAATACTGCAATTTCCGATGCCATGCGCTGCAGGCTCTGGCCTGCGAGAACGAGGCGGTCAAGTCGATGGATTTCACTAGGGCCATGGACCTGAATGCGCAGCAGCCGCAGCTCCTATGTTTTCTTTTCAAAAAAAATCGACTCTAAGCCACTGCAAAAACAAAACTATGGTTGGTCAATAAACGTTTTTTTTCTAGTTATATACATATATGCCCTTGCAAAAATGACTTACGTCTTGGAGTTCTGTTACAAAGCTCAATAGAATTTTAGTGAGCTGCAGTCCCCTGGCCTACGAGAACGAGGACACTCTGTCCGTGGATGTCACACAACCCATAGACCTGCGGGTGCCGCTGCCGGAGCAGACGCACAGAAAAGAAAGGACTGACTCATGGCAGCAATATTGACTGACTTCGTGCAGGTGTGGTAGCAATGTTGAATCTCGTGCTCGTAGTTTACGGTGTACGAGAACAAGGCGCTCGTGCCGATGATGTCACACAGCCCTGGACCTGGGGGTGCAGCTGCCGCAGCAGATCCCCAACAGAAAATTTTATTGCAGAAATTATTGCATCCTTGACCGACTTCACGTATTTTTGTGACATCGAGATTTCCGCACGCAGTCGCTAGCCTACGAGAACGAGGCGCTCGTGTCGATGGACGTCACACAACGCATGGACCTGGAGGCGCCGCTGGCGCAGCTGCCGCCTCCAGGGCCGCGCCTGCCACCGGATGTGGGCGACTGGCTGGGGGCGGGCACCTGGCGCGGCAGCGCCCTGCAGCTGACGGGCATGGACAACAGCAGCTACGCCGGTGAGGAGGCGTAGCCCTTATTAGGCATCATAATTAGGCTAAGCTCTAATTAGGCATTAGGCATTACAATGCCTTGCGCAGACGTGCTCGCGAGATGTGTTGCCACCGTGTACGCTCCCCCCACTATCCATGCCACTGGCAGCCCGCACCCGCTAATTGTTATTTGTATTTAATAATTGTTATTTGTTATTTGTTATTTGTTTTTTATTATTGCTTATTGTTAATTGTTCAGAGTGTGTTTTTGGACAGCGCCGTCAGGGCGAAGCACCGCAGCAGCAAGCTCACTGTCATCAAGCCACAGCCGCCGGCGGCTGCGCAGCTGGGGAGTTGCAGGGTTGTTCCGACGACTGGCAAGTCGGGCCCCGTCAGCCGGCATTCTGAGAGTCGCGTGCTCGTGCCCAAACAGGTGCCGGCAGCGTCGCGCTTGAGGAGGTGGCTGATATCTCGTGGCAACCGCCCCAGGTCGGAGCGGGTGGCCGTCTGGTCACCCTGCCAGACCGCATGTACTGTATCGTCCCAGGTGAGGCGAGTGCCAGGTTGCTCAGATCTTGTCTTGGTAGGGACTCACTGTTTCCGTCTGGAGGCTGTACACACCTGTTGCAAGCACACGCTCACCTTGGCTGTTCTGGTGGCGCCAGCTGCTGGAACGAGAGGAATGAATTGCGGATGGAGCTGTCAGACACCAGGAGCCCTCTTTGAACCCGCCCAGATGTGAGCGTGTGCTACCCTAAACCCTAAACCCTAAAATTTGATGTGCAGAGGCGCTGCCGTCGTCAGAGGCAGATGTCCCAGACGGCGGCCTGCGCTTCGAAATCGGCGGGCGCATCGGGGAGGATGCCTTTGCACGCTGCACCATCTGCTACGCCCCCCGCACCGGCTGTCTGCAGCGCCTCCGCTTCGAGGACTACACCAGGGCCTGAGCTGTTCTCGGCACGGACGTCCGAGCTGAGACGAAGAAACGTTGAGGTGGCGATTTTGCGGCGCGGCGCGTCCCGCGGCAGGGTACTCTCAACTGCAGGTTGCATGAAGACCTGTTGTCATATGGTGTACGTGTGTTGTGGCCTTGCGCCTTGCATAACTGATGCCCTCCAACTTGGTTGAAACTAGCGTAGGGCTCCATAGACATGGATTTTGGACGGGAACTGAATGGGAAAGCGGCAGTCATCTGCTTGTGCATGCGAATAGCAGCGGATGTGCGAGTGTTTGCTGCATGGTTTATATTGTGTTCTCGCATGACGTGGTGATTGTTGACCTTGCATATGGCTTGCGACGATGTTGATTGCCACAGTGTGTGGTGCTCGTTCATTACCACGGGATGCCAGACAAGGCGGGCTGTCGTCAACAAACAACTTGCAGCTGCACGCACTGCAAGAATAAACGAAATGCATCCTCTGTCAGATCTGCCAGCAGTGCCACCTGCAGCTGATATGGCAATGTTTCGTTATACTCGCAACGCTCAACGCTCTTACAATTTGGCTCGAAAATTACGACTCCAGCGGTTGAGAGTCACTTCTTTGGGCTAAACTTGTGCTTGACAGCCACCCAGTCCACGCACTGCTAGGCGTCAGCTCCGCAGCCGCATGTAGGGATATGCGAAAATCTGCGGCAACGGCCAGGGCGCCTTGCGATTGCCGCTGCCGGCGAGATTCACCTCCTTCAACTTCGGAAGTGCACGAAGCGCCTCCACGCCCCTGCAGATCGTGCCTTCAACGTTAGTGAGCATTCCTTGACGGATATCTGCATGAGATCATTGTGCGCGTGACACGGGCACATTTGTCAGACCAGCCAACTGCCAGCTGTTGGACTGTGTCAGGCACTCGCTGCCGACATCGAGATGGCTACATGTGCCGTACACCAACATATAGAAGAATGGCGCATGGAAACTATGCGCAGGCTGTCAACTCAGCCTCTCATCAACACGGCAGTCACTTGCAGATTTCAGGGGCGTGGCAGCGTTGCAGGTACAACTCACCCGGGCGTGATAGCGGCGCAGCAGCTCGCGTCCAGCACCTGCAGAGCGGAGAGCTTCGCCACCTGCCGCAGCCCCGAGTCGTTGACAGTGGACACCGCCAGGCGCAGCTCCGTCAGGCCGGTCAGCGCGCCGATCGCGCGCATCGCCTTGATCTTCAGCTCTGTCTCGCACACGTGCAGGCAGGCCAGCCGCGACAGCGCCGTGAGGGCTCCCAAGCCTTTCGCCAGGCCCTGCAGCACAAAGCAGACGACCATCAAGAAACGTCAAAAAAGCTTGCGCATCGCCTTGACCTGCTGCTCCGTCTCGCAGACGTGCAGGCGCGCCGGCCGTGAGGGCGCCCAGCCCCTTGGCCCAGCCCTGCAGCACGCAGCAGATAGGCAGACGTTGAACAATCATAGAGCGCACGCATTGCCTGATCCCGAGCTATGCCTCGCTGGCACGCAAGCACGCCAGCCGCGACAGCGCCGTGAGGGCGCCCCCTGGCTAGTCCCCTTGCCGGTGCATTGGCAGGCAGCATGACGAGGTAGGTTTCGACACCTGGTCATGCGATGCAATTCAGTACCATCCTCTGCCTGCCATTCCCAGGCAATGCCCAGGTACCACCAAAACATTCTGCTGTCGGAGCCGCGCAGCAAAAGCCTGCGCTCTGGCTGGGACGTGCTTTTCGAAAGCTGGAGTCCGTTCCTCCGCATGCACATCAATCGCAGTTGGGATGCATCGGTCCACCGCCCCATAGCCAGCCAAAGCAGGCATGCGCGTTTTGGATCCAAAGCAGGGACGCGCAGTATCTTGCGGCCATGGCGCGGAGCGGCTGTTAGGCCGACTCAGTCGGCCCCCACGCAAGGATCTCTCCTGGCAGTTGGGCATCGTCTCCGACACCCTCAGCAGCAATCATCTCACCTCACGCTGCGGGGGGATGGTGTATCCGCTCAGAACGAGCCGCGTGAGCGCCGTGGCGCCGCCGATCGGTCGAATGTCCAGCGTCTCAGCGTCTTTGAGGTCCCAGTCGACCAGCGCGGGAAGGCGCGCCAGCGCGGACATGACGCTTTTGCAGTTCTCCTCCACGGCGGAGAAGCCGTGCATGCACAGGTGCCGCAGCGACGTGAGCCGCGCCGCCATCTCCGTCGCTGACCTGCAGATGAAACAGCGCCTTTGGCCCTTTTGTTAGATTGATCACCGGACGGAGAAGCCGTGCATGCACAGGCGGGCAGCGGCGAGAGCCGCGCCCGCCATCTCCGTCGTGGACCTGCAGATGCACGAGAATGTTCACATCTCAGGGCGTCAGGGTTTGCGATTGCTGACACTGCTCTGCTACTCGGAAGAACCCGGAGGCAGAAACGGCAGGAACCCCTTGGTGGCGCCATTGCCCGCGCTGAGACACATCAGCTTCAGGGTGGGAGAAGGTCGGAGAGCTAGTCTCGCACCTGTTGCTGAGCGCGGTCCAGCAGTCAGACAGGTTGAGGCGTGTAAGGCCGCCGAAGCGGCGGCAAATGTCCAGCAACGCCTCGTCCATCAGGTTGACGCAGGTGCGCAGGTCCAGATCCCTCAAACACGTCCCCCACTTGGCCGACACTGGCTGGAAGAGCTCCAACTGCAAGTAAAAGGGGTATCCTATCACATTTTTGTTTCACAAGTAGCGCCTCGCCCTTCAGGCGGGTGCACATCCGCCAGGGCGCTACGACATGTTGCCTACTTCTCAACACCAGCTGTAAGCGCTCCATCTGAAGCGAAGATCCTTGAAGTCTTACTTGGATTTTGATTCGAATCCAATTGAGGCAGCCAGCTCGTGGTTGCCCATGTCGCCGACACCAGCTGTAAGATCCGTAAGTGCTGGCGCCCGACACGTACTTCAGACTGGGGCACCAGAAAAGGATTAGACAAACAAGCAGGCAACATCGCCGAGCGGTGCCCGAGCATCTGCCGCGGACTTTTTCTGGCATGAAACGTGTTTTTGTGATGTCAGAAGAACTCAAGCAATGGTATGATGACAGTGCGCTGCCGTGACATAGCGCCGCTTAGGGATCCACCATCTTGATATTGTGCATCGATTATCGTATATTGGAGCCTGCTCCACCCACCTGACCTCGCAGAACTTCCTTTGCACCGTGCATCAGAGAAAGCAACAGCCGTTGCTGACTCTTGAGAGATTTCGAGCAGCCACGTTTGTAAACCCCCTCACCTGATCGAACCCCGCGAGCGTGGCGCACTGCAGGGGGGCTCAGCCCTGCCAAGCTGGCGCACCAGCTCAAAGCGGCAGATGGTTCAACTTCCCAATTGAAAGCATGCGGAAATAGTGTCTCACCTGATCAAAGATCTCCAGCGTAGCGCACCGCAGGCGACTCAGCCCCGCCAGCCCCGTGCACCAGGTGGACC